>CHCFR05602__coassemble_8581_pt1 | contig 2859 bp, 5 predicted proteins | sample CHCFR05602__metabat2_low_PE_022 | metagenome-assembled genome bin CHCFR05602 | reverse complement strand
GCAAAGTAACGGAAGAGTGGATGGCTTTACAATGTGTACTTTATCGGATGCTTACATATCTTCAACCACCACAAGCATTTCCGGAAGATTCGATTTAACTACATTGTACACAATTTCCGCATCCAAATCAAAATAATGGTGAGCAATGATATCCCTGATTCCCATTGCACCTTTCCAGTCTATGCAAGGAAATTGAGGCAACAATTCTTTGTTCGTCAATTTATCCACTCCCTTTATACTCTCCCCTATAGCGATAAGTAACATACATGTACTTTCCAAACGCTCCATACCGGCAGGAGTTAAATAATAAAAGTGATAAGAATCTATCTCGGTCGAATTATCGATAATCCGCTTCAAAGTCTGTTCTATCTTTCGCAACAGATGCAAGACATGCTCTTTCTTATACATAAATTCCCTCCTCCATAATATCCCGTTTCAACAGGGCATCCATATTCTGACGGATGCGGACCACATCAACCTCACAACCGAACAACTGGCACAATTCCTCTTTAATATGCACCAGACTGAATATACTGGGCACTGTCAAGTCCACACAAACATCCACATCACTACCCTCCGTCTGCTCTCCACGAGCTACAGATCCGAAAATACCAATGCGGGATATACCATAAAGTATTCCCCGTTTCTGCTTATACTCCTTCAACAATTGAATATATTCCTGAGTCGTCTTCATATCCATTCTTTTTCTGTTCCTGTCTTCGTATAACAAAGATATACAATTCCCCGCACAAAACCAAATCTCCACCGCCACAATCACCCTCTGTCCCCAAACAAAAATCGGGCGAAGCCGCTCTATCGCTGCTCCGCCCGATTTCTCATACCTAAAACCTGATACCTAATACCTAAATCTCACCCGCTTCGCACTCCCCAGCTCCTCCCGTTCCGTCACCGTGAGCCATCCCTCCTGCTCCAGTTCGAACAGGGCCGGATACACCCGCAGTTTCTCCGCTCCGCTGTGGGCGATGATGTCCTCCACCTCCACCCCGTCGGGATGCGATTGGATATACTCCTTTATTCGTTGGGTATCAATCTGTTTATAGTCCAAGACTTCCATGTTTTGAAAATCCTATTTCTTAAAATCTTTTATCCGTTGCTCCTCGCTGCGCTTACATACCAGCAACCTACCATCCTTTTCTGCCACAATGCAATCTTCCAGTCCTTGCAGCACCACCGACTTGGCTTCACCCACGTGTACTACACAATCCTTGCATTCATACATACTGACATTACCTACCACCGCATTGCCATTTCCGTCTTTAGTTAGGAGCCCATACAGCGATGCCCAGTTACCCAAATCGCTCCAACCGAAATCAGCCGGAATAGTATAAATACAGTCAGCCTTCTCCATCACAGCATAATCTATGCTGATTTTCTCACACGTCGGAAAGATGCGGTTCACAGCCTCTGCTTCCTGCTCCGTATCAAAGCAAGCCGCCATTTCATCCATCTGGCTGCAAAGTCCCGGCACATGCTCATGCAGTTCCGCTACAATCGTATCAATGTTCCATACAAAGATTCCCGCATTCCAGAAGAAATGGCCGTCTGCCAAATACTCCTGTGCTGTTTTCACGTCAGGTTTTTCCCTAAACGACTGTACTTTAAACACACCGTCTGCAGCTTGTTCCGTCGTAGCCTGCACATAGCCATATCCTGTTTCCGGGCGGTTCGGTTTAATGCCTATGGTCACAATGGCACGGCGATTCTCAGTAAAGTCCAATGCCTTACCAATCACCCTTCTGAATTCCGCCGTATCCATCACCAACGCATCCGAAGGTGTCACCACCACATTCGCATCCGGATACCGCTCCTTTATTTTCCAGCAGGCGTATGCTATACATGGTGCAGTATTCCGTGCCGCCGGTTCCGTAAGGATATTACTGCCAGGCACCTGTGGCAAGTGTTCCTTCACCATTGCCACATAATCCTTGTTAGTCACCACCCATATATGGTTGTAAGCACAAAGCTCCCCAAAACGCCCCACTGTCATCTAGAGCAGACTCTTGCCTATTCCCAGCACATCCACAAACTGCTTGGGATAGGCCGGTATACTGAGAGGCCAGAAACGGCTGCCAATGCCACCGGCCATGATGATAAGATGAGTGTTTTTACACATACAGAAAGAAGTTATTAAAAAATTGTCACCTAAAGGGTTGAAAATTTTAAGACCTTATAGTATTACAAAATTATTTCATACTAAAGTCAAGTTTCATTCATATAAGTGTCAACCTTTTACTTCATATATTTGAAAAGTCCTCTAAATAAATAATATATCAAGCAGAATATAGCTTGTAACACGTTTATTTTCTCAATTTTTCTAAGTACATACCACTGTTCCTTAATCATCTTAACCTTATTACCTGAACGAGAGTTCCTTGATTCACGATACAGTGCATGAACTTTTCCGGAATTATATGCAACATTCCCTTCGCGCAAAATAGAAAGCCAAAGCACATAATCCTCCTTTCCTATTTTCATAAAGCGCCTATTTTCTATTAGTTCTCTTTTAAGCAACACTGTAAGACAAGGTATTTCACAACATGTGAGTGTGTTACGATATGTTGAGACTTTACGAACTCTAAGAATACGATTGTTTCGAGCCCCATCCCATGATATCTTTTCATAGTTTGAGTAAACGAAATTGCACCTTTTTTTTTCCATAAACAACAATTGTTCAGTAAGCTTATTGGGCAACCAAACATCATCGCTATCTACAAAAGCCAAAAAAACTCCACGAGCATTTTTTATCCCTATATTGCGTGGTTCCGCAGGACTACCTGAAGCTTTATTTGTTTTTAGGAGTTTTACACGAACATCTTTAGCTATATATTCTTCAACAAC
>CHCFR05602__coassemble_5778_pt1 | contig 3779 bp, 1 predicted proteins | sample CHCFR05602__metabat2_low_PE_022 | metagenome-assembled genome bin CHCFR05602 | reverse complement strand
CGTCAATCGCATCATAGTTGAATGTACCATCTGGATTGCGAAATTCATTGTTCACATATCCATTCGTTGCTCCATACCATTTGGAACGATAAGCCGAAGTTCCGGTACCACTATATCCATTACCACGTCCAATAGAAGCATAAACAGCAGTACTCAAACTTGATTTATGATCAATCTGCCACAAATGATTCAATGAAATCTGAGGCTTGTGATAAGAATTACGACTTGAATTATATTTCTGTCCTTTACGATAACCAAATGTAGGGTTGTAACGGTAAGCACTTTGGTCACCCATATATTGCTGTACACGTTGCCATTCTTTAATGGTCAATGCATTATTATAGTTTCGCTGATTATGCCATTGGGGAGCGCCAAAAGCGGACAATGTCAATTGATGATTATCATTGAAACGTTTGGCAACACTGATAAAATAGTTATATCCCTCAGATTCAGTTCCTTGAACATAACCATCACGCCAGTCTTTTCCACCTAACAATGTGAATGCCCATCCATCTTTAGTCAAACCAGAAGATACACTAAACAAAAGTTTATTGAAACCGTCATTACCCATTGCATAAGAAACGAAACCACCCTTCTTAGCATCCGTACTCTTAGTTATGATGTTGATAGAACCACCTACGGCAGGAGATGAAACCTTCGAAGCACCTAAACCACGCTGTACTTGCATAGAACTTGTTACATCAGACAATCCAGACCAGTTAGACCAATATACCTTCTGATTTTCCATACCGTTCATGGGGACACCATTAATCATCATAGCAACATTTTCACTGTCAAAGCCACGAATACGTGTCTGAGCATCACCAAAGCCACCACCATCTTTTGTCACATATACACCAGGCGTAGCCTTCAATATTTCTGGAAACTCTTGAGTTCCCAATTTTTCTTCAATAAAAACAGGAGTTACAGTCGATACAGCTACTGGCGTCTTACGAGCCACTGCTATGGAAGAAGTAATGGTAACGTCAGCCAACATCACAGCGTCTGGCTGCATCTTGATAACGCCCAAATCGACAGAAGCACCCTTACGAGTAACTTTCTGTTTCAGGTCCTTGTAACCCACATACTTGAAAACCAAAGTCGCATTGGGAGCAACCGCTTGCTTGAAATAACCGTCAATGTCGGTCACTGAACCTTGCGTGGTACCTTCTACCATAACGGCAGCACCAACCAACGGCTCGCCTGTCTCAGAGTCTACAAGCTGACCTTTCACTGTAGTGGTCTGAGCAAAAGCAGACATACTGTACACAGACATTACTGCAATCAACAGGAAATGAATTAGATTTCTTTTCATAATTCCGTTTTTAGTTAATAGATCATGTTAATTAAACATTAATTTATGTTTCTTCCTGCAAATATAATGAATATAATCCATATAAATATTACATCTACACTACATTTTTTCAAGAAGAGAAAGACTTTTTTAAAGAAACATGGCTACAAACATCTACAATTAAAAACAAAACAGCACGAACCCCCAAATAGAAAATCTATTTATCAGGGCTTCGTGCCATTCAAATTCGAATATAATACTGCAAACAGACGATTATAATCAGTCTTCCATCAGCTTACGATAGCGCACGCGCTTAGGTTCTTCCTTACCCAGGCGCTTCTGCTTATTCTCCTCGTACTCCGAATAGGAACCTTCGAAGAAGAACACATTCGAATCGCCTTCAAAGGCCAGGATATGCGTACAGATACGGTCGAGGAACCAACGGTCGTGACTGATGACCACGGCACAGCCGGCAAAGTCCTCCAAACCTTCTTCGAGCGCACGAAGGGTGTTGACATCGATATCATTGGTGGGCTCGTCGAGAAGCAACACATTACCTTCTTCCTTCAGTGCCATAGCCAGATGCAGACGGTTACGCTCACCACCAGAGAGCACACCACAAAGTTTTTCCTGATCGGCTCCCGAGAAGTTGAAACGAGAGAGGTAGGCACGGGCATTGATATCGCGACCACCCATGCGGATCAGCTCGTTGCCACCCGAAATAACCTGATAAACACTCTTGTTGGGATCGATATCCTTGTGCTGCTGATCCACGTAGGCTACCTTCACGGTCTCGCCTACCTCGAATTCGCCCTTGTCTGGCTTCTCCAATCCCATGATAAGGCGGAAGAGCGTAGTCTTACCTGCACCGTTCGGACCTATGATACCCACAATGCCATTAGGTGGAAGCATGAAGTTGAGATCGTCGAAGAGCAGTTTATCGCCAAAGGCCTTGGCCACGTGCTTGGCCTCAATAACCTTATTGCCCAGTCGCGGACCGTTGGGGATGAAGATTTCCAGCTTTTCTTCCTTCTCCTTCACATCCTCGTTCAGCAATTTATCGTAAGAATTCAAACGGGCTTTACCCTTAGCCTGACGGGCCTTGGGCGCCATACGCACCCATTCCAACTCGCGCTCCAGCGTCTTGCGGCGCTTGCTGGCCGTCTTCTCTTCCATCTCCATGCGTTTGGTTTTCTGTTCCAACCAGCTGGAGTAGTTGCCCTTCCAAGGAATACCTTCACCACGATCGAGTTCCAAAATCCATCCGGCCACGTGGTCGAGGAAGTAGCGGTCGTGCGTCACGGCAATCACCGTACCTTCGTACTGCTGCAAGTGTTGCTCCAGCCAGTCGATAGATTCGGCATCGAGGTGGTTGGTCGGCTCGTCCAGCAACAGGATGTCCGGCTTCTGCAGAAGCAGACGGCAGAGAGCCACACGACGACGTTCGCCTCCTGACAAATGCTCCACCGACTGGTCTTCGGGCGGGCAGCGCAAGGCGTCCATGGCACGCTCCAGCTTGCTGTCCAAGTTCCACGCATCTGTCGCATCGATGATATCCTGCAGTTCCGCCTGACGAGCAAAGAGCTTGTCCATCTTCTCCTGATCCTCGTAATACTCGGGCAAGCCGAACTTCTGGTTGATTTCCTCATACTCTGTCAGCGCATCAACAATGGGCTGAACACCTTCCATCACCACTTCCTTCACAGTTTTGGCAGGATCCAAATAGGGCTCCTGTGCCAGATACCCGACGGAATATCCGGGTGAGAACACCACTTCGCCCTGATAGGATTTATCCAACCCGGCGATAATCTTCAGCAAGGTAGATTTACCCGAACCGTTCAGACCGATAATACCTATCTTCGCCCCATAAAAAAACGAAAGATAAATGTTCTTCAGCACCTGCTTGTTGTTCTGCTGAATCGTCTTGTTCAGACCTACCATTGAAAAAATAATCTTCTTATCGTCAACTGTTGCCATAGAATGATATGTATATATTAAATAAGTATAACTTCCCAAGCTACTCCGCTCCATAATAGGAACGGAAGAAAACTCCTGTGCAAAGATAAGAAAAAAAGAGAAAAAAACTTTGTTTCTTCAAAAAAAACTCCCTATCTTTGCACCCGCTTAACAGCAATAAGGTTTGATTCGCTAGCTCAGCAGGTAGAGCACAACACTTTTAATGTTGGGGTCTTGGGTTCGAGCCCCAAGCGGATCACTCAAACAAAAAGCCAAACAATGAAAACCGCTGATAATCAATCATTATCAGCGGTTTTTCTTTTTATCCATACCGCAAATTGAAGCAGAATACCGCATCTTACTGGAGGTGAAATAGGTGGACTTAATTTCCACATAAAAACAAGTCCACCTGATTGGATTATATTTCACTGATTCTCTGCGTTTTGCATAAAACAAACTCTTTTCAAAACATGTATTTTTACACCATCAAAAAAAGACCTGCGGCGCTCCTCGCCTTTGTGGGGCGGGG
>CHCFR05602__coassemble_5258_pt1 | contig 4060 bp, 2 predicted proteins | sample CHCFR05602__metabat2_low_PE_022 | metagenome-assembled genome bin CHCFR05602 | reverse complement strand
GGCTGTCGGAAACCTACCACCGTAAGGTGGCATGGCGCCGACAGCCGAGCCTACGCATCATGGATCAAACCATTATCCATGATTTGGAGCAACATCGAGAACAACCCGTTTCGGCAAGCGGAAAACGAAAGAGGCACTTTAGAGTGCCAAAGTAGATGTTTAGAAAGCTAAAGTAGGTGTTTACGATAGCCAAACAGGGCTTTGAAACGGATAATGTAAAAGCTGTGTTTTCCTTCAAAGAAAGCATTGTTTTCCTTTTAAGAAAACAATGTTTCACGCCTTCACATTCATCCGTATAAGTATTGATTATCAGTTTCATAAATTGAAACCAACGAGAAAGACAATCTTTCACCTAAAAAAGAAGTTTCAACGTAATCCGCTTATAGACAATTGGATACGTTGAAACTTCACATAAATACATTCTATAAACCCTATTTTATCGGATAACTACCGGCACAAAAGGCTGTTGTTTCACGTCGTCGAGTGGAACAGCCCGATAGTTCACACGTGTGAAATCTATTTCAGAAAGATCAATCCGACGAATGGCACTGTTGTACATCGTGCGATAATAGATAACTCGGTTTGTGATGTCTGTAACCGTAGTCCATTGTGTGGCACTGGGAATGTCGACAGGTATTTTGCCATCGGCAAACTCCACGCCAATGGGGATATCGAAATTATTCAGTATCTGGAACCCCTGACGTACAGCATCTTCTGCTTTGGCCTGCAATGGCGCTGTTGTCTGATAGAAAGCGGCACGAACGAAACGAGACGGAGGTGTGACATCGCCTGGAATCCCTAAGGAGCCACTTCCGGCACCGAAAGAAGCAATCTGTACATCACCCATTTTCCGGGCTTCAGCCGTACCTGCGTAAAGGTTGACATAGTTGTTCAGGTTCGTCATCTGCCATTCAAAGCCGGGTGAATTGGTCAGTACTCCCAGTCGGTTCTCGTAGAAACAAGGTTTTCCACCTACGATTTCCAGCACAATCTGCCGACCCGATTTATCAGCAAACCTCCAATGTACGGTAGAGGCCCGCGGATCTATTGCAATAATATGCGCTTTGCTTACAGCTTCCTTCACCTGCTCTATCGTAGCACAACTACCCAGAATCCACGAGATGAGCTGCAAATCGGTAACACTCTGTTCCTTCACTTCTTCATTATAAGCTTCATACTGCCCGTAACCAGGGAAATAGAAGAGCCCGGCAGACAATCCGACCTCATTCAGCCCTTCGACTACAAATTCTTTTTGCTCTACGGAAAGGCCTACATAACCATATTGGGCCACCATTTTCATTCCATTCTGTGCGTATCCAGGCACGTATGAATGTTGTACGTAGCCCCGCGGAACCACCACATATTGACTGTTCAGTTCACTTCCACCCCATTCGATGGTGCGAGCTACTATGCGCGCACTGTCCTTAGCGGTTAGCGTGATGCCTGTGCAAGCATCGGCCTTTTGCTGTGTCAGTAGTACCATGGCTACAGCCATGCATGTAATAAAAATCTTTTTCATTGTCATCAGGTTTTGTATAAGTAACAAATTTAAAACGAATATGTTTACGTTGTATCACTATAAGCAAGAAATCTGCCTAAAAACAGGTCTTCCTCTGTTAAAGATCTCCCGCCATACTATAAAATACGGTAGCAAACAGGTACCCCATTTTTCTTTTACTCACCTTCAGATACCCGTCTGAAGTAGGAACACATCTGCTACGCCATCCAAGTAGTGCATAGCTACCACATTCAGAAGTCAGGAGAGGCTAGTTGGAGTTCCGCGAAAACTTTGGTAGTATCCTACATTGGACTACAGACGCAAACGGTTACGATAAAGCCCAATCTGCGCATTACCATGAAATCGGATTCAGAAGTCTTAGATGAAGTTATGGTTGTCGCATATGGTACAGCAAAAAAATCTTCATTTACTGGTTCTGCAAGCGTTGTTAGTGGAGAAAAGATTTCCAAAATGCAAACATCCAACGTATCCAAATCACTAGAAGGCGCAATGGCAGGTGTACAGATCTCGCAAAGTAGTGGTCAACCTGGCGCTTCTGCAAACATTTATGTACGCGGCATTGGCTCTATATCAGCAGGTAAAGAAGCGCTAATTGTAGTAGACGGTGTACCATATGAAGGAAACCTAAATCAAATTGCTCCTAATGATATAGAATCCATGACTGTATTGAAAGATGCAGCTGCTAATTCACTTTATGGTGCTCGTGGAGCAAATGGCGTTGTACTGATTACTACGAAAAAAGGTAAAAATGGTAAGACAAAAGTTACTTTTGAAAACCGTACTGGAGTAAATATGCGTGGCATCCCGAGCTATGACGTATTAAGTGACCCAGCAGAATACTATGAACTCTATTGGGAGGCAATGTGCAACAATGCCCACTTCTCACAAGGGAAATCATACGCTGAATCAGGCATTTACGCGTCTCAGAATTTAATCAGTGAATTAGGTGGTTATAACAATTATAATGTTCCGAACTCAGAGTTGATTAATCCTGTAACAGGACGAATCAACCCTAATGCTCAACTATTATATCACGATGATTGGTTAGAAGAGGCCTTCCGCCCAGCTTTGAGACAAGAAAATACAATCTCACTGAGCGGTGGAACAGAAAAAACTACATATTATGCATCATTAGGCTACTTATATGATAATTCTTATACAGTAAACTCTGATATGAACCGTATAAATGCCCGTGTAAAAGTTGATCAAGAGGTAAACAGTTGGTTTAAGGCAGGTTTTAATCTTGCATACAGTAACGTAAAAACCAATTCTCCCAATGTAGGCTCTACTACATATTCTTCCATTTTTTATTTTGGACAATCAGTTGCCCCGATTTATCCAGTATACATGTATGACAGCGAAGGCAACAGAATATATGACAGCCAAGGTAATGTACGCTATGACTATGGTACAGAAATGGGCAAACGTCCTATTGGTGCTAACGCACATCCTATTGATCAACAGCTGCACAACATTTACAAAGGAACGGCAGATGTCATTAACGCCAAAGCGTATGCTGAATTCTCTTTTTTAAAGGATTTCAAATTGACTGTAAATGCCAGCATTGACAACTTTAATTCACGTTCTGTAAGTTTCCAAACTCCTATCGGCGGTGATGCACAAAATGTAAACGGACGTGGAACGACTGAAATGAGCCGTTATTTTGTAATTAACGCCAACCAGCTTTTAAACTGGTCTCACACTTATAATCAAGTGCATAATGTAGAAGTGTTATTAGGACATGAAACGAAACAAGATCGTAACGAAAGTCTGTGGGCTCAAAAAGAGAATTTTTTGGTTCCAGATAATCCTGAACTAGATAATGCAGCTAAACTTTCAGACGCAAGTTCATCAGCAGCCGAATACGCTTTGGAAGGATATTTCGGACAAGTTAAATACAACTACGACGAAAAATACTATATATCAGGAAGCTATCGTCGCGATGCATCTTCACGTTTCCATCCAGATAACCGTTGGGGTAGTTTCTGGTCAACAGGTGCCTCTTGGAGAATCAACAAAGAAGCCTTTATGGAAAATCTCACATGGATAGACGACCTAAAAATCAAAGCCAGTTTCGGAACTCAAGGCAATGATAATATCGGTAATAATCAACCTTATAAAGATCAATACCAAGTAGTAAGCAACGACGGAGCAATTGGTATTCAATACGTATTCCGCGGCAACAAAAATATCACTTGGGAAAAGAGTAACAACTTTAATGCTGGAGTAGAATTCAGATTCTGGAATAAACTCTCCGGCAACATTGAATATTTCAATAAGAAGACTTGGGATCTGTTATATTACAAACCTTTGCCTCCCTCTCAAGGTGTACCGAGTGGCATATATGAGAATACAATGAGTATGCGTAATCAAGGTGTTGAACTGGAATTGAGTTACGACGTATTTGCTCGCAATAATTTTAAATGGAATATAACTTTAAATGCAACCCACTATAAAAACGAATTACTGGAATTACCGGCAGACCGTCCCCAAGATGGCTGGGCAACCGGAAGTTATTTCCGCAAAATAGGCGAGCCATTA
>CHCFR05602__coassemble_4926_pt1 | contig 4254 bp, 2 predicted proteins | sample CHCFR05602__metabat2_low_PE_022 | metagenome-assembled genome bin CHCFR05602 | reverse complement strand
CAAAGTAACGGAAGAGTGGATGGCTTTACAATGTGTACTTTATCGGATGCTTACTGTGAAAATTATGTTTTTGTTTTATCCTTCACGCCTTCACTTCATTTCAAAACGTTGGAATATAGCTTGTTATGGTGAAACATGTGTTTTGTTTGCTTTCACGTTTTGGAGGGCATATTTATTTGTTGTATTTCTTGAAATTCTCTGCCTGCTCCAATATTTCCTTAAATACCTCATCATTCGTTACCGGTGGATAGCCATATTCAGCCAGGATTAAAATCAAGTCCATCTTTAGTTCTGCCTTGATGTCATCGCGGGTAGACCAGTCGGTGTATTTTGATTTGTCTGCCACAATCTTCTTTATTTCTGCAGCCAGTTTGAGTAATTTATCTTCCGGATATTCAAAGCCAAACTGTTTGGCAATCGATTTTAAAATGTCGTAGAAAGCTTTTTCTTCATAGCTGATACCCAAATCCTGAAAAGACTTCTTTTCCTTGTTCAGTTCTTTCAGCAAATCCGCCATTTGGCTGGCGACTTCCGTCAACACCTCATCCGCAAAAATAGCACTGTCACGTCGTTCGTTGTATTTGTCCACCAAAGCGCTCAAGCGTTTGGAGAAGTCCACGCCTTTCACCTTGTTGACTTTCTTGAATTCTGTAATAACGGTTTTTAGCAGGCGTTCCATCAGTTTCACTTTCGTATTAGGCAATTTTAGTTTGCCGAGACGTTCCATGTATTCCTCGCTTAACACATCCAGATTTTCCTTGTCGTTGCCTATCTGAATGATTTCTTCTACACCTTCTGACTGAATGGCTTCTTCAATCATCTCGCTGACCCGACGATTCATTTGTGAAATATCCGGTGTATCACCGATTGTCAGCTTATAAATGATAGACCTTACTCCGCAAAAATAATGGATTTCCTCCCGTTCAACATTGCTTATTTCCTCACTATTGCTGCACAGGTTAAAAGCCGATTTCAAATTCTTGGCATGTCCCATAAACAGGTTTTCCTGTTCCTTGGTACGCTGCATCCATTCGGCGCCCCGGTTCAGGCAGTCCAGTTGTTCCAATGGCGTACCCGTAGAAAATACCGAATAGTCGAACGACCCAAATAATCGCCGGATGATATCCAGTTCATCTTTTACCATAACGACGGACTGACCGATGTCTTCCACCGAATCCACATTCGCATCCCCTTGCGCATAACGTTTCAAGGCAACGTTCATATTGCTCTTAATGCCGATATAATCCACGACTAAGCCTTTTTCTTTTCCGGGATAGACTCGGTTCACACGCGAAATGGTCTGTACAAGTGTGTGCTGTTGCAGGGGTTTATCAATGTACATCGTGTCCAAACAGTCCACATCAAATCCCGTTGTCCACATATCCACCACAATGGCTATCTTGAAGTTCGATTCAGGCTTTTTGAACGTTTCGGCCCATGCACGACGGTCGTCATCCGTTCCCAACAAGTTGTATAGCTCTAGGTTGTCGTCCTTACTTCGGGTCATGATCAATTTCATCTTCTCAATGGGGAGTTCCCGGTTACCGTAAGGGACATAAGAATCTGCCGCCACCAACCACCCGTCATCTTGCCTTTCTCGTTCACCGGGTATCTTTACCCATTCGGGCCGCAAGGCAGCAATCTTTTTATACAGATGAAAGGCTATCGTGCGGTTGGAGCAAACGAACATAGCTTTTCCTTCTACCGTACTTCCTTCTTCCACTCGTTTTTCATAATGGGCAACGAAGTCTTCGGCCACCGCCTGCAAGCGGTCACTGTCTCCCAAGATACGTTCCATCTGGGTCACCGCTTTCTTGCTTTCTTCTATCTGGTATTCGTTCGTACCTTCCTCGGCACATCGCTTGTAGTATTCCTCTATTTCCTTCAACTTCCGGTTATCGAGCAACACCTTGGCAGCACGCCCTTCATACACAATGCGCCGCGTAATGCCGTCGGTCACCGATTCGGTCATGGTATAAGCATCCACTACTTTGCCGAACACATCTATTGTCGCATCAATCGGAGTACCCGTAAACCCTACATACGTGGCATTGGGCAATGAGTCGTGCAGGTATTTGGCAAAACCATAATTACGCCTTACTCCCTTTTCGGTCTGTTTCACCTGCATGGAGAGATTGGTCTGCGAGCGGTGTGCCTCGTCCGATATACAAATAATATTGGCCCGTTTCGACAAGAGCCGTGTATCTTCCGTAAACTTATGAATGGTGGTCAGAAATACCCCACCGCTGGTTCGCCCGGCCAGATGCTCCCGCAGCCTATCCCTGCTTTCCACCTCTATGACACATTCGTCGCCGATGAAGTTCTTGGCCGTACCAAACAGTTTGGAAAGCTGGTCGTCCAGGTCGGTACGGTCGGTTATGAGCACAATCGTAGGGCTGGCAAACTCCCGGCTCCGCATCAGCATCCGGCTGAGAAACAACATCGTGATGCTCTTGCCGCATCCGGTAGCCCCGAAGTAAGTACCACCTTTCCCGTCACCTCCTTCCCGAAGCTTGGAATGCAGACGTATATTCTCGAACAGCTTGTGCGTGGCAAAGAACTGCGGATAGCGGCAAACTACCTTCTTCTCGTTCTTCGACGAATCGGGAAAGAACACAAAGTCCTTGATTACGCTCAGTAGTCTGTCTTTGCGGAACAACCCTTTGACCATGGTCAGCAGCGAATTGATGCCATCGGTCGCCTTGTCGTCGGCCTCCACTTTCCGCCAGGTATAGAAGAAGTCGTAAGGTGAAAACAGCGACCCGTATTTGTTGTTCACCCCATCGCTGACGACCACGAAAGCATTGTATTTGAACAAGTCTGGAATGTCACGTCGATAGCGCACGGTGAGCTGCGTATAGGCATCCATGATAGTCGTGTTTTCTTTCACCGCACTCTTGAACTCCAGTACCACTACCGGCACCCCGTTGACATAGACAATACCATCGGGGATACGCTTTTCCATTCCTTTTATTTCCAGTTGGTTGACAATGCGGAACAGATTGTTTCTTTTCCCCTCTTCACTAAAATCTATCGGTTCTACAAACAAATCGGGCAAAGCGGCATCTTCACGCTTCAACGAAAAGCCTTCGGTCATCAGCCGATAGGTCTGCGCATTGTTGTCATACAGCGACAGACCTGTATTGGCCGCCAACCTTGCCAGCACGCTTTCCACCTCGAGCGGCGTGATACCCGCCTCCCGATAGCGGTTACGAAGATATCGGCGCATATCGTCGCGCAGCAGTACTTCGCCTGCTTCTTTCTGGATTTCTTCTCCGCAGGTATATAGATATCCCTCTTGTTGGAATAGTTCCATGATGGAGAGTTCGAGGGTATGTTCGTTGAAATGGGGCATATTGTTATTTATTTTGCAGGATTTCACGCAATCTTTCAAAAACAGGTTTAAATGCATCAAAATTAACTTCTGAGAATTTTCCCACTTTCTCCAATATATTAGTAGCAAATTGCTCTTTTGACAAAGCTAAACTTTTACCTTGTATGTCTATTACTTCATTTGCTTGAATCTTCTCTTTTTCTGGCATTATATAATTCTTGACATCATGATTGTTTTTAACGCCAATATGTAAATTTGATTTTAAGCGTCCATCTTCGTTAAATTCTGATGTTATAAATATCCTGCGTCCATTTTCATCTGAACATTTTAAATCTTCGTCACTATATAAAAACTCAATTGATATTCCATTTGTATTGTATTCCCTAAATTTCGGAACAGGAATACTCATTCCCCAAATATTGTTTCCATAATTCATTTTACCACCACTTTTGTGTATTCTTTTTCCATTCGCTTCGTCACAATCAAAAATTCCTATGACTTTATATTTATGTGGAAAAATACTGTATTGTGTCAATAAGCTATTTAATTTAGGGTCTCCAAATTCAAAATCATATTCTACTATTTCCAAATCAAGATCTTCAAATTCATTGTTCTCTTTGAAATGAGATAATGCAGCTTTGAAATGTTTCCAATCAGTCTTTCCTTCACTTATTATTATAGGTTTTTCTATATTTTGTATTTTGTTTTTTATCTTTTCATATTTATCAGCAAATCTTTGATTCTCATTTACCATTAATTCATAAACTTCTTTATATAAGTCGTTATTTGTAAGAGAACAAATAATACCATTATTATCCAAATCTATTATTTGGGAACGTTCTATCATAGTATCAGCAAGTCCCATATTTAAGAATGGAGAGTGGGAACTAACTATAAATTGTATATTAGGAAATAGTTCA
>CHCFR05602__coassemble_2207_pt1 | contig 7446 bp, 9 predicted proteins | sample CHCFR05602__metabat2_low_PE_022 | metagenome-assembled genome bin CHCFR05602 | reverse complement strand
GCGCGCGTTACAATTAAAGTTACAGGTAAGTTCTATGCGAACAAAACAAGAAAACGATGATTTAGGGAGAGGAAAACAATGATTTAAGAAGAGGAAAACGGTGCTTTAAGAAGAGGAAAACAATGCGTTACGAAAAAAGGGAAATAGAATTGCAGGAAGAAGTTATTCTCCCTTCAATTCCTTTTCCTCTTCTTGTGGGATGCGAATAGAGGTGTAAAGTTGCAGAATGGCCGCTATGGTAAGACTGACAATCCATTCATTGCCATGCGTAAATAGCATAAAAGCCCCTGTCAGTACCAATATAAGTGCACCAAATATCTGCTGACGACGCAGACGCCGGACAATGGCATTCTGCACACGTGCAGGCGTATTGATCTGCCCCAAAGCGAACAAGGTGGCACCAATCGTATAGACATAGGGGGCCAACATCCATCCTGTAATGTAGACAGCCGCCCCTGTCAGCGCCATGACGGCTCCCACCAGCATAAAAGCTTGCATCATCTGTTTCATCAGTCTTCTAAATCTTCGTCAAACACATAAATATCTTCATTGGGCTTCTTCATCAGATACTTTTCGCGTGCCACGCGTTCGATGGCACCCGAATCGACCGCCAGTTCGCCCAGACGGCGGGTACTTTCTTCGTACTCGTTACGATATTTTTCTATCTCGCTGCGCAAAACCTGCTCTTCGTGGGCATACTTCACGCGGCGCAGGATGCTGTTTTCGTCCAAAAACACGACGATTACAGCAAACACCAATATGGTTATCAGGTATTTGTTCTTGCGAACAAACATCCAAAGGGAAACCAATTTGTCCATCTTCGACTATCGATTAAAATCCATTACTTCGTGCCACAAAGATAAGACGAATTACTGAAAAAGCATCTCTCCCGACAATATTTTCGCCACACAATCCTGCATCGGAAAAGAAAAATAGCCCGACATATTTTGTACTGCCTCGGCTTTCCATTATCTTTGCGCTATTGTGTTAGTGACAAGAACATCCTGCATTATATGGAAAACTATATTGTATCGGCTCGAAAATACCGTCCGTCCACTTTTGAATCGGTTGTGGGTCAGCGCGCCCTGACCACTACGCTGAAGAATGCCATCGCCACAGGAAAACTGGCTCACGCTTACCTTTTCTGCGGTCCGAGAGGCGTGGGTAAAACAACTTGTGCCCGCATCTTTGCTAAGACCATCAACTGCATGAGCCCAACCGCCAACGGAGAGGCATGCAACCAGTGTGAGTCGTGCAGAGCCTTCAACGAACAACGGTCGTATAACATCCATGAGCTGGATGCCGCCTCGAACAACTCGGTCGACGACATCCGCCAACTGGTCGAGCAAGTACGAATTCCACCACAGATCGGGAAATACAAGGTTTATATCATCGACGAGGTGCACATGTTGTCGACTTCGGCTTTCAACGCATTTCTGAAAACATTGGAAGAACCGCCACAGCATGCCATCTTCATCCTGGCTACGACCGAAAAGCATAAAATCCTGCCGACCATCCTTTCGCGATGCCAGATTTACGACTTCAGCCGCATCAGTGTGGAAGACACCATAGCCCACCTGGCCTACGTGGCCTCTCAAGAAGGGGTAACGGCCGAACCAGAAGCATTGAACGTCATCGCACTAAAAGCAGACGGCGGTATGCGCGACGCCCTGTCCATCTTCGACCAGGTGGTCAGCTTCACAGGAGGCAACATTACATACCAGAACGCCATCGAGAATCTGAACGTACTCGATTATGAATACTATTTCCGCCTGACTGACCATTTACTGGCAAACAAGGTGACCGACTCATTGCTGCTGTTCAACGACGTATTGAACAAAGGTTTCGACGGCAACCATTTCATTACAGGCCTTTCGTCACACTTCCGCGACCTGCTGGTGAGCAAAGATGCTTCTACCCTCCCCTTGCTTCAAGTAGGAGCCAGTATCCGCGAACGCTATCAGGTGCAGGCACAAAAATGCCCCCTGCCCTTCCTGTATCGCGCCATGAAGCTCTGCAACGACTGCGACTTGAACTATCGTACCAGCAAAAACAAACGCCTGCTGGTTGAACTGACCCTGATACAACTGGCGCAGATCACTTCGGGCGAGGAAGAAGCCATCAGTGGTGGGCGTAGCCCTAAGCAAGTAATCAAACCTATTTTCAACGCACAAGCCACTACGCAGGTAGCACAACCCGATAGACAACCATCCGTATCGAAACCCCAACAGGCGCAACCTGCCCCAAAGCCTGCGCCTGCCCAACCGGCACAGCCACCTCAATCCATGGCAGCCACCCTGTTGGCACAAGAAAAAAAAGAGGAGAAGAAAATCCCTGTCATGCGGATGGGAGGGCTTGGTGTATCCATTAAACAACACCCTCAAGCATCGTCCACTGTAGCAGACAAAGCGCCAACCGCCCCTGTGGCAACATCTTCAACGGCCCAACAACCCGAAGAAGACTACATCTTCAACGAACGCGATATCAACTATTACTGGCAAGAATATGCAGGCCAACTTCCTGTTGAACAGGTAGCTATTGCCAAGCGTATGCACAACATGCGCCCCACGCTTTTGAACGACACTACGTTCGAAGTAACGGTAGACAACGAAATCATTTCGAAAGAATTTACCGTCATGATACCTGCCATTCAAGACTACCTGCGCACCCGCCTGAAAAACAGGAAAGTGACCATGACAGTACGCGTCAGCGCACCGACAGAAAAGACCCGCGCTTACAGCCGTGTAGAAAGATTTCAGATGATGGCACAAAAAAACAATGCACTTTTGAAACTAAAAGAAGAGCTTGGACTCGAACTCTATTAATTATCAATCGCTTAAACAAATATCTTATTTAGAAAGCGAACAAATTAACACAAAAAAGGTATTCGAACACAACAACCAATGTGGAAAAGCATTATTTTTGTCCCACATAATTAGTACTAATAATAACTTAAAATTTGAACAAAAATGGCTTACGTAATTAGTGACGATTGTATTGCTTGCGGAACTTGTATCGACGAATGTCCGGTAGGCGCTATCTCTGAAGGTGACAAATATTCTATCGACCCTGAGGCTTGCACAGAGTGCGGTACTTGCGCTGATGTTTGTCCTTCTGAGGCTATCCACCCGGGAGCATAATACAATCTTTCAGGAAAAGATAAAGGGATATGTCTAGCAGACATATCCCTTTTTTCCTTTTCAGGAAAGCGCTGTTCCTGCCTGCGTTTAAAAAGGCAAAACAAGCCACAGCACCAATCAACTCACAAAAACATCAACCTGGAAACATAATCTTTTACCCTTTTCCGATAAGAAGCACCTATCGGCAAACTCTTTTCTCCTACTATCACAGAATTGTCCTCTACAATGCTGACACTATCCATGCGGACAATATAAGAACGATGTACGCGAATAAAACGATCCACGGGCAAACGTTCTTCCATATATTTCATGCTACAAAGGCTCAATATAGGCTTTGACATATCCCTATAATAAACCTTTACATAGTCTCCACAACTTTCTATATAGTCAATACAATCCAACTCAAGCCTGAGAATGCGATTATCTGCCCTTATATAAATCACTTTAGGCACATCAACCTTGCTGACAGCAGACTTTTCTTCTCCAAGATTTCCATTTTCTCTCGCTGAAAACCAGCGTGAAGCCTTACTAACAGCCTGAAAGAAAGTTGCGAAATCAGGACCTTCCACCAGATAATCCAACGCATCCAGACGAAAACATTCGGCAGCATAGCGATCGGTATCGGCTATGAAGATGACGCGCGTATACAAGTCTAACAATTTACAGAAATCTCTTCCGTCAATCTCACCTTCCTTCACCGTACCAATTCCAATAAAATAAACTTCCACCTTCTTCTCATAATAAGCTTTCAATGCCTCAAGTGCATTATTATAAGCTCCACAGCAACAAAGGAACGGAACCTTTTCATATACTTCATCAATTGGTCCTGAAGACCTGCATCCTGATGTAAAATGGCACAATTCAGTTTCATCATTTATTTTGTTGTTTCTTTGCAGAATAGACGCGCCATACTCCAAAAGACTGCAAAACAGAGAAGAGAATTTATATTTTATTTAGAAAATACACTACTTCAACTTCGAACGCGAAATACGCTCGCCAAACGTCAGATTCAGATTCAGACTAAACCGACTTTCCTGCATCAATTCGCTTCGTGAATTTAACTGCTCTCTCCACGAAGCTCCCAACGAAAGAAAAGAATAACGAATGGGGAAACTTACCCCTAAACTAGTCTCCCAATACCGCATTCTTCCTCCCTTCAAATTAATATAAGAATTGCTGACTCCTATTCCTCCCATCCATTCAGTAGAACGAGGTTTGCGGGGGTGGGTTATATAAATTGCCCCCACATTTACCTTATGTTGGTTCTCATATTTCAGCGAAGTATAAGCCGAAGTATTATGACTCCAATCTACATAATTATAATCAGCTTCCACTACCCAGCGCTCTGTCGTCAGAGAAAGTCCAACCCCGCAATGCATAGGCAAATACTGCCTTCGGCTGGAATAGTCTTTATCCACTCCCTCGCTTGTTGAAGAGTTTGTATAAGTGAGCGTATTGTCATGTGCAATGGGGAACGAAGGTGCAAAAACGAGACCAACTGCCCATCGGGTCCCCCCACCCGATGGTGCATATTCATAATGCAACCCCAAATCTGCATAAAAGGCACGTTTGGAAGATTCATATTCCACCACAGCTCCTTCCTGTGTTTCACTTTGCGTAATTTTCCCCCTTACCATACCGACATTCAGTCCAACTGAAAGGCCTTTCCCCAACAGAAAGGCATTGGTTAAATAAAAACGATAAAGGCCTCCCGAACCTTCGAACAAGGAATACAAATAGCTACTAGGCATGCCTTCTATTTCCTCCTCAGTCTGAATCATATAGCCTACACTACTATAAGGATTGACACCTGCAATAAAGTACCAACGCGGCATCACACGAAAGCCTAAGCTGAAACGATTGGGATTGCCTGCAAAATTAGAGCTATGCTCACTCAAGAAAGAGTAGCGCGCATAGGATATGGCAGCGCCCACATCAAAGGTGAAACAGGTAGTATCCATGCGTGTTATAGCAGCCGGATTCAAGGTATTCTGAAAGCCTGGACGATTCAAGGCCAAGCCAATATTACCCATTCCTGCGTATCTTCCTCCATCGGAAGCACTCAATTCTCCCACTCCATACATAGAAATAGGCTGGTTGGTCGTATTCTGCGCCGCAATGACAGAGCTTATCATGCCAATATATCCCAGCAATAAAAATTTCCAATAGTCGTATTTCATTGTTCGTTGTACGTTTTAAATCTAACATCCAATCTGCATTGTCTCTCTTGCAAAGGGTCATTGGTGAAAACCACCTGACTGAAAGTAGTGGCACTGGCTTCGTCCGTCATACTCATTAAAAGTTTCTGACGTTTAACACCTGACGTGCCGAAATTATTACGGATGAATTCTGTCAAATCAAAAGAATAATAAGTTTCCTTCCCATACACCTCGTCCACAGTCAAATTACCTGTCTGCACCGTCACACCATCACTTCCATACACGTAATCTTCCAACGCATTGTTTGCATCGGTGATATAAATACGCAATTCATCGGGCAACTGGCTGACAACATTGTAACTGCGCGCCAAAGGATACAAATAAAGCGTAGCTTCTTCGACAGAAACAATCTGCCCTGCATTCTCAAGATTATTCAAAAAAGGAAATTCCAGCTGATTGTAAAAGCCTGTAAGCCCCTGTATGTAAGCACGGCATCCCAAATCACTCGAGTGTACCAGATTTTCAATTCCACTCGTCAAACCGTCTAAAGGAGTTCCCGAACGATCGTAACGAATGCCAGTATAAGCATAATCCATATTAACAGCAAATGTCAAAGTCTGCTCCGTCTGTGTATTTGAAATCTCGTGATAATGCAGATTAATGCTCATAGCCGTATCGTTCACCATGAACCCTGTAATACAACTGCCATCCGACTCTGCAACCAAGGCCAGCCCGGGGAATTCTTTCTTAAAACCATCCTGCGTGTCAAAATAATCAGCTTGCGCCACAAGATCGTCCAATAACGTTTGCCCCATCTCATCAGGCAATCTGACTTCCACTTCTTTCTTCCTGCCAGGGTAAGGCGTATAAGTAAATGTAAACAAGGGACTATCAGACAGTTGAAGCCGAGTCGTATTATACAAATCACTATCGTCATCCAGCACAATCGGATACTTCAGCCGATAAACAGAGATGCGCTGCGAAGCCAACGTATCGCCCCAAAAATGCCCCGAAGGTATCAACCTCAGCACCAGTGAATCAAGGCTATAGGCATGATCCGCATTAGGTGTAAAACTAGCTTTCGTATACTCGGCATAATAAGTCGCGAATACTTCTCCCCATAACGTATCCTTGTAATGGCCAAACTGACAAACACTATCCCCCCGTGTCTCTATCGAATCCAAAAGGACTGTACTGATATCCACCGTGCAGGTGTCTGCATACACATTATAAAAAGAGCTGTCTACCAAACTCTTGCCTAGGCTCAAATTGTCGTCTACACAAGCATAAAGCCCCACGAAGCATACTAAAAACACATACAAAAACTTTCTCATCACGATCTGCTTTGATTTGGTGCAAAGAAAGAGTAAAAGCATTATACGCTCCTACTAAAATCGACATTCGGGCACAGATTGTCGGTAAAGCCATTCAACGATTATTTTACGCCACCGGTCGATTGTTTTTTCCTGCATCAGCCAAGAAATCTATTTTTGCAGCCAGTATAACCAAAAGAAAAAAACAAATGAACCGACTATTATTAGGAACAATGTTATGGGCAGTCATTTGCCTTGCGGCAGGCTGTACGGAAGACGATGCAACCACACAAGGACAATGGATCAAGAAAGTCAGCTACAACGGCTATGCCCGATCGTATGCCTGCAGTTTCACAATCGGAAATAAAGGATACTTATGCACTGGATATCGTGGCGCCAACAAAGAATTTCTAAATGATCTTTGGGAATTTGACATGGACAGCGAAACATGGACGCAATGCGAAACCATGCCTGTAGAGGGACGCAGATATGCGGCCGCCTTTGCCTTGAACGGAAAAGGATATGTCACCACAGGCGGCAAAAAAGACGGAACCATGGTAACGTACGTCAGCGACACTTGGGAATACGACCCCAGCACCGACACTTGGACACAGAAAGACGACTTCAAGGGAGGAGCACGCGAAGGAGCCCTGGCTTTCGCCATAGGCGGATACGGCTATGTCGGGACAGGATACAATGATGATACAATAGGCTGCACTACTGTCCCGTAAAAGTGGATGAATAGTTCTTTGAAATTATTGAAATATAGCCAATTACATGGTTTTTTGAAATGAAACGGACTTGATTTTGCAACTTTGCAGTCTAATACAAATG
>CHCFR05602__coassemble_1531_pt1 | contig 9682 bp, 9 predicted proteins | sample CHCFR05602__metabat2_low_PE_022 | metagenome-assembled genome bin CHCFR05602 | reverse complement strand
CCATTTTCGTTTTTTATTTGCACATATTCGGATGTAACTTTATTCACAAATAAAAATAAATCCACATTTGTATAAACATGTACAAGACAAGGTAACGGTATCTTGAGCAATTCTTCATATCCAATGTGAACCGCATAACTGTCTTTATCCAGTCGTCTTAATATATATTGGAAAGCTAAAAAACTCGGGAAATCCGGATGTCTCTTCAATATACTATATAGAACAGGAGAATAAATTCCGTTATATTCTCGAACAATAATCTTCAAAATAGTTCGGACATTGTCCTTTATGATTTTTTTATGTGCATTCATTTCAACAGGAGCAAAAAATTTCAGAAGAAGAGACTTCTTTTCTAAGGAAGTCTCTTCAAAAACGTCAACTTCTTATGCATTACCACAATAAGATGTCGTAGAACAACTGTCGCAACACCAATAGCCCGAATGATCCGCAACTCCGGCCAAAGCTATAGACTTACTGACGTTGCACGCTACTGTGCCAGATTTTAAATTGTAATACCCGCAGGTACCACCACCTTTAACCTCTCTCATTTGTGATTTACTGAGAGCATTCAATCTGAATTTTTCAAATTTCATAGTCGTAAAAATTAAATTAAACATTGTTATTAGAAAACACACAAATACAATAATCAGAGTTCCTTGTCTGTATTTGCTTTTAAATAATTTCAACAGATCTATTTCAAGTACTTGTTCAATCTCTGCACGATTTCATTGCTACTCGGTCGTGGCGCGTTCCGTTCTACCAAATTACCTTTTTTATCAAAAACGAGGTAACGGGGAATGGAGGATAATTCGATTTGCCGTAGCATTTCACTGTTCTTTGAGTTTTGAATGAAATAGCAGGTAGGCAGCGAGGACAATCCCTCTTCCTCACACGCTTTCCGCCATTTCTCTTCCTCATCGTTATAGGACAGATAGACAAACACAACATCTTTGCCTGCATACTTTTCACGAAGCCGGATTGCCGGTTCCATTTCCGCCCTGCACGGGCCGCACCAACTTGCCCAGAAATCCACATAAAGAACTTTTCCCTTAAACAATTCCTTTATATCCGCGAAAGTCGTTTCCGTGCCTTGCAGGTCTTTCAGCACCAACTGGCCGGCATCTATATCTAAACGATATTGCCGAACCAATTCATCATGCAAGGTGCTGTCGCCGGTTATCTGTAGGTACTTATCCAGATAGGCATTCATGTCATCAACCCCGTAATCCTTACAGATTTCTCGCAAACAGTCTCCCAACAAACAGCGTTTCGCCCGTGGACCGAACTTTTTTGACGCTATCTCGTCAAACATAGTCCGAAAATCAGCATAGCCTCCATGGGAAGTAGTCACAACAGTAATATGCTGGCCTATGGCCACTGCATAATATTCTATCAGTTCCCGGAACGTGGGGTAATAAGTCTGTTCTTCCGTCAGGTCCGGTTCTATCTTGCGATAATAAGACGTGTCTTCCAGCATGCGATGTGTTTCATGGTCTTTCAAGCGAAGGCGGAACCGGTAACGTTCATACATAGCTTGGGTAATTAAGCCCTCCTGTAAGAAATCCTGTATGGTGTCCGTGTAAGCTTTCCGGTAAGCGGCATACATTGATTGAAGTGAATCCAACGGGCAGTAATCCGGCAGGAACTCCGTCCAATTCTGTTCACGAATCATCTTAATGTTTTGCGCTATCGTCAAAAAACTACTTCCAAGACACGTGCCTGCCTCTAAGTTGAGATGCGTGCGTCCTTGCCGCAATTGGTAATTCATGTTGTAAATACGGTTGCGTTCCGGATGGTGCTTGCTCTTCAACAGTGGATAGTCAAGGCTGTCTGTAGTCACACAAACGGTATCGCCCTGCAACAAAGGATAATAGATATACTCATGGTCACGATAGCTCAAAGCAAACTCTATGAAATCATTCGGACAACCTATTACCAATGTATCACGCAACGTATCCGGAGTATAGGTATGGTAGACGCCTGCACTGTCCACAAAGCTTACCTTGGGCATAGGTATATGAAACGAACCTATACCCGGTGTCTTGAATTTGGGAGGATTGTAGTGGTCGAAAATGATAGTAACAGAGTTAGGGACATAAGTATCAATCTTAGGACTAGAACAAGCCCCCACTAAAGTAACTAATAAAATACTGAAATATTCCAATCTCAATTTCATGAGTATAACCTCCTATATAAGTAGTTAACACCAATAATAGCCTCCTCCACTCGCTTCTATCAAAAACTTGGCCTGTTCTTCCGTTAGATTTGGGTGGACGGTCTGTGTTCTGGGAATAAACACGGTACACGTCTTATCATTTGTGCCACCTATCATTTTTCTCATTTGTCTTTTGGACAGCATTTTATCAGCCCAACAAATTAATTTTTTCATAATCCAATTCTTATGATATGCGTTACTTTCTAATGTTTTTCATAAAACTAGTTACAGAAAAGTTTTCGTATAAACACAAACTGTCCGATGTCTTATCCATAGAGTAGTGTCTTTTACAATAGATCCCTATCTGGCGATGTGACAATAACATCTCGGGCAGTTTGTTTTTACGATCATCGGTATTTCATGAGAGTTCAACTCTCACCACAAATCAATACCAACTTGCAGAGCTACAACTGTCGCAGCACCAATTACCACCTGAGGCCATCATTTGGGCTTGAGCTTTGCTCAAATTATAATGCACATGGCCACTTGGCGATTTTGCCGCACAAGTTCCAAAACCACCTTTGACGGCTCTCATCTCTTTTCTGCCAAGAGATTTGTCTTTGAAATAACTAAAATCTTTCATTTTTGTAGTTTTTTTTGTTAACAATAAGGCAAACATTCATTTGTTCCTTATGAACATTTTCCTATTAATTATAATGATACGTAACATTTTCATTCTCTTTAAAGTGAAAATTCTCCTTGCAGCCACAAACCGCCCGATACTACATCTATCTGATACCGTCCCTTGCCGCAAGCACTCAGGTCGATTTCCATACCTCCCATGCCGGTCTGCGAATAGATTTCTTCTCCGGTAACCGCGCGGGTAATGGTAACGGTGACTTCTTCCGACAATTCGCTCAGGTCTATGCTGACTATCTTATTAGATAAGGTAGCGTAGGCGGTGGGTTGGAAGAGGGAGAAAGGATTCGCAGCTTCTTTTTTTATTACATAAAGTGGAATATCTTCCTCTTCGTCATCTGTTGCAATTGCGACTCTATTTTGGGATAAGTTCTGATTTTCTATCGTCCATAAAGGGATGCTACCCATCCATAAAGATACGAATGTTACGATTAGTGCTTTCATGATTGTACTACTCTTTAAAATTAAACCTTATCGTTGTTTTGATGTGATAAAGTTAATCGAATAAAAGCGGACAAAGTGTGGAAAATTCAGACAAAAAGTGTGGAAAATGCGCCTTTTTCCACACATTTCACAGCCTTTACGTGTGGAAAGTGTGGAAAAATTATGGATTATATGTTTTTCAGCAGGTCTTTCAACTCGATCTCGTCTTCGTTCTTAAACTTTCTTTTCAGCAGGGATTTTCGCTTTTTGTAAATGCCGCTGCGGTCTTTCTCCATGATGACAGAAATCTCCGTCGGGCTGAAATCGAAGAGATGAAGGCTGCAAAAATAAATTTCTTCTTCAACCAGTTCAGGAAATTTCTGGTTCAGACGGTCAATGATACCGCCCGTAAGCTGATTGATGGCTTCGAGCCACTCCCGCCGGTCTTTTTCCTCAAAACGTTCTTTATAGTCACAGAATTCCTTGTAATAGTTTAAAATATTCTGCAACTTTTGATATATCTTTGTTTGCGGCATCTGTTCTTGCAGCGTGTCAAAGTGGAACAAGGGATGTATTTCCTCAGTTTCTTCTATGCACTGTTGAGGTTCAGATACCAATACGGGAGAAGCAGTAGTTTCAGCCTCCACATGAGCTTGCATCTCCTTCAACAACAATTCTTTCAGTTGTTGTTGCGAAGTTCTCTCTTTTTTGCGGGCGCGTACAAACAGAACTATGACAATCAACACAAGTCCGGCAATCGCAGACATACAATAGTAAACAATATGCCAGACAGACTGTTGTTCCTGCCAATCGACGTATTCGTGTTCCGCCAATTGAACTTCCGTAGTCTGCATTTCTTGCTGATACAATTTCTCATTTCGGACACGCAGTTTCTCATACTCCAATGCCTTCTGTGCATTTTCTTGCTTTTCTGCAATGTCGCTCAACCGCATATAAGCTGCAGATCGGATATGTAATCGGGGCGATGCAAGTGCTTTATTAAAATAAAGAGAAGCGGAGTCATAAATACCCTGCCGATAAAAGCCTTCTCCGGTAAGAAGAAAGGCTGTAGACAGCATGGTAGTATCCTTTTGCTGTAAACTCAACGCAATCTTTGCAAACTGCAACGTTCGTTCTCCGTCACGCATGTAGCTATAAAGTTGACTTAAAGTAAGCGCATTACTACATTGGTAGGACGGATTGCCATAACGGGAAGCCCTTTCATAATTTTGCTGTAATCTTTGTTCCGCTTCTTTATAATACGATTTTCCTTGTCCTATCAGATAAAGACTTTGTCGTTCTACGGAAACCAGCCACAGCACCGTATCTTTCATCTGAATAGCCATCTGCTCGACTCTCTTATATAAGGAATCGGCTTGCCGATTGAGTCCTTCGCACTGATATATGTAGGCCATTCCGTTATAAACCCGTGCTAACAATCGCTTGTTCTTGACAGATTGCGCCAACTCTTCCGCTCGATAGTAAGCTGCCACGGCTTTACCACCGTCTTTTAGATAATTATAGAGTATGTATCCACGGGTATATTCACCCCGTGCTTCCCGCTGTTTGTCTCCGGTGCGCCGGAAGTAATCCACGGCTACCCGCAACAGCGAGTCATCCCGTTGCGGGATGTGGTTACGACATTCCGCCTCCACCGTGAGCAATGCATAGCGCATCCGCTCCTCCTTCGTGTCCAGTCGGGCAGGCGGAATGCCGCGCAAAAGGGTGAGGGCACTGTCCGGACGAATATAAAGGAGGCTGTCCGCATCCGCCAGGCGGCGGGTGTAGTCGATGTGCGTGCAGGCAGCGAAAGCCAGCAGCAGGAGGGGAAGGATGTAGGTACTCTTCATGGGTTATATTCCTTTCGGAATGCAAACTTACGAAAAAAAGCGTTTTCCCGATGGAAGCCATCGCACAAATGAATTATCACCATCCGCACCGCTGCATCCATCGCCGGAGGCTACATAGTTCCAATGGGCTGCCATGGGAATTATTTCCCATTGCTAAAATACCTCATAGATGTAAAATAAAATCATTCTATTTCTCCCCATCCTGCCCGTCCCTGTTTTTAGCCCCCTTAAACTTCCCTTGGGGAATGTTTGAAACATAGAGGGGGAATGTTTGAAACATTCGGCCCTTATGTTTGAAACATAAGGCTCTTGAGATTGAACCCGGCTTTCAGACAGAAGAAAGGCAGCCTTTGCGGAAGTTTCTTCTTTGTAAATATAAATGTATAAATCCGATATAAATCTCCCCATAAAAAAAGAGTGCACCCCAAACGGATGCACTCTCCCACAAACAAACATAAACAGAATGCTGTCGGATTATTCGTCCAGCAGAATTTCCAAAATCTGGCAAGCTGCCTTGGCTACCGGAGTACCAGGGCCGAAGATGGCAGCCACGCCGGCCCGGTAGAGGAAGTCGTAGTCCTGAGCGGGGATTACACCACCGGCGATTACGACAATGTCCTCGCGGCCCAGCTTCTTCAGTTCCTCGATAATCTGCGGAACCAGTGTCTTGTGGCCGGCGGCCAGTGAAGACACGCCCACTACATGCACGTCGTTCTCCACAGCCTCGCGGGCAGCCTCGGCCGGAGTCTGGAACAACGGTCCCATGTCCACATCGAAACCGCAGTCGGCATAGCCGGTGGCTACGACCTTGGCACCACGGTCGTGACCGTCCTGACCCATCTTGGCTATCATGATACGGGGCTGACGGCCTTCCTTCTTGGCAAACTCCTCGCACAGCTCGCAAGCACGCTTGAAGTCTGCATCGTTCTTACTTTCTGATGAATACACGCCTGAAATAGTTCTGATTACTGCTTTATAACGTCCTACCACCTTCTCGCATGCATACGAGATTTCGCCCAGCGTAGCGCGTACACGGGCTGCCTCGACGGCCAGTTCCAGCAGGTTGCCTTCCTTGGTCTCCACACACTTGGTGATGGCGTCGAGTGCCTTCTGCACGTCTGCCTCGTTGCGGCCTTCCTTCAGGATGCGCAGGTTCTCAATCTGCTCCTGACGGACGGCGGTATTGTCTATCTCGAGAATATCTATCGGAGCTTCCTTCTCCAAGCGATACTTGTTCACGCCGACGATGGTCTGCGCGCCGCTGTCGATACGAGCCTGCGTACGTGCGGCAGCCTCTTCGATACGCATCTTGGGGATACCGGTTTCGATAGCCTTGGCCATACCGCCCAGCTTCTCGATTTCCTGGATGTGCTCCCATGCCTTGTGGGCAATCTCATTGGTCAGCGACTCTACATAGTAGGAACCACCCCACGGGTCAACGTTCTTACAGATATTGGTCTCTTCCTGAATATAGATCTGCGTATTACGCGCGATACGTGCAGAGAAGTCGGTAGGCAAAGCGATAGCCTCGTCGAGGGCGTTGGTGTGCAGAGACTGCGTATGTCCCAATGCGGCTGCCATAGCCTCGATACAGGTACGGCCTACGTTGTTGAACGGATCCTGCTCCGTCAATGACCAACCGGAAGTCTGAGAGTGTGTACGCAAAGCCAGTGACTTCGGGTTTTTCGGATTGAACTGCTTTACAATCTTGGCCCACAACATACGTGCGGCACGCATCTTGGCAATTTCCATGAAGTGGTTGGTACCGATGGCCCAGAAGAAAGACAGACGTGGTGCAAAGGCATCGATGTCCAGTCCGGCACCCACACCGGCACGGAGATATTCCAGACCGTCGGCCAGGGTATAAGCCAACTCGATATCTGCCGTAGCACCAGCTTCCTGCATGTGGTAACCGGAGATGGAAATGGAGTTGAACTTCGGCATCTTCTGCGAAGTATATTCAAAGATGTCGGAAATGATCTTCATGGAAAATGCAGGCGGATAGATATAGGTATTGCGCACCATGAATTCCTTCAAAATATCGTTCTGGATGGTACCGGCCATTTCTTCAAGCTTGGCTCCCTGCTCCAGACCGGCATTGATATAAAACGCCATGACGGGCAGCACGGCACCGTTCATCGTCATGGATACGGACATCTTGTTCAAAGGAATGCCGTCGAACAGTACCTTCATGTTCTCCAGCGAGCAGATGGATACACCGGCCTTACCAACGTCACCCACTACACGTTCGTTGTCGGGGTCGTAACCGCGGTGCGTAGCCAAGTCAAACGCTACAGACAAACCTTTCTGACCGGAAGCCAGATTACGGCGATAGAACGCATTCGATTCTTCGGCCGTAGAGAAACCTGCATACTGACGGATTGTCCAAGGACGCAGGGTGTACATTACTGAGTACGGACCACGCAGGTAAGGAGGAATACCGGCAGCAAAGTCCAGATGCTCCATACCTTCAAGGTCTTCTTTGGTATAAACAGGCTTCACATTGATGTGTTCCGGCGTCTTCCAATCAGCCTCAATGCCGTTAGCCTTCTGCCATTCAGCACCATTGACGGGCTTGAAATTGGCATATATATCTAAGTTTTTAAAATCTTTTCTCATCTTACTTCAAAAGTTTAGCGTTGTATTCTTTCAGTGTTTCCAGCACGTTGACACGAACATGGATGAAATTCTCGATACCGGCAGCCCTCAGTTCGTCCATACAGGCAGGAGCTCCGGCAACGATGAACATAGCACGGCCATTCAAAGCCTTGAATGCGGGAACTGCATACTCGGCATATTCGTCATCGCTCGAGCAGAGTACTACAATGTCGGCCTTCGCAGCTACGGCAGCTTCAACGCCCTCTTCTACAGTAGAGAAGCCCAGGTTGTCCACCACTTCGTATCCGGCGCAAGCCAGGAAGTTACAAGAGAACTGTGCACGTGCCTGACGCATAGCCAAGTTACCAATCGTCAACATGAATGCTTTCGGACGCTTGCCGGAAGTTTCAGTCTGCAGACGCAGAGCCTCGAATTCGCTGGCGGCACGGTCGAAATTCAAAGAAGGAACATCCTTTTCGCAAGTATCATGGTGCCCGCCACCACAGCAGCAAACAGCTTCCAACGGACGCTTTTCGCCAGCCAGCTCGGTGAAGTTAGGATACTGGTTGGTACCCAACAGAATCTCCTTACGCTTGGCCACAGCTTCGTGACGAGCCTTGTTGCTGGCATTCACAGCTCCCTGTACCTTGCCGGCCTTCACTGCTGCATAGAAACCACCTTCATCCTCAACAGCCAGGAACAAATCCCAAGCCTGCTTGGCAATGGACACCGTCAGATTTTCAATATAATAGGAACCGGCAGCTGGATCAATTACTTTGTCGAAATGAGATTCTTCTTTCAGCAACAGTTGCTGGTTACGTGCCAAACGTTCAGAGAAATCATTCGGAGTCTCGTATGCCTTGTCGAAAGGAACCACCGTCATAGAATCAACACCTGCAAGAGCGGCACTCATTGCTTCAGTCTGCGTACGAAGCAGGTTCACATACGAATCAAAAACTGTCAGGTTGAAAGAAGATGTTTCAGCATGTATCTTCATCTGGGCAGCACACTTACAGTCGCCTTCGGCCAGATACGAATTCACGATATCGGCCCACAACATACGTCCAGCACGGAACTTGGCAATTTCCAAGAAATAATTGGAGCTGATACCAAAATTGAACTTGATTTTTTTGGCAACCGTTGCAGCAGGAATACCAGCTTCGGTCAGTTGGTTCATATATTCGTTACCCCATGCCAATGCGTATCCCAGTTCCTGGTAAATATAAGCACCTGCATTGTTCAGAGTAAGTGCATTCACATTGATGACGCGATATTCGGGCAAAGCAGCCGTAGCGGCAATCAGTGCCTTGGCCGTATCTACCAAGCTACCTTTTTCCTTACCCTTGGCCAACATCTTGTTCAAATAGTCGAAGTTAATAGAACCATGCAACTTGTTCAGGTCATATCCCTTCTTCTGGAAATATTCTACCAACAAATTGGCCAAATCAACAACATGCCCTTGGCAAGTGGAGAAGTTCAACTCGACACATTCTGCACAAATACCTTCGAGCAACATTTCCAGATAAGCGGCATTCAGTTCCTTGGCCTTTACATGGAACGACAAAGAATCAATTCCTTTGTTCAGGATATCCAAGGCCTTGGCATTAGCTTCCTTCACATCATCTACTCTGATTTCCTGACGTACCAGCCACTCATTGTTGTCTTTCTTGTTACCTCTCAAATAAGGGAATTCACCAGGAAGTGCATCCGTTGTCTTAAGTCCTTCAAGATCTTCCTTACGGTAGAAAGGTTTCACTTTAAATCCTTCGTTTGTCTTCCAAACGAGTTTCTTCTCAAAATCAGCCCCCTTAAGGTCTGCTGTTACTTTTTCCATCCACTGTTCAGTGGTAACAGGAGAAAAGTCTGAGAAGAGTTTTTCTTTACTGTCTGCCATAGTTTATAAATTTAAAATAGATAAATACTATTCATCATTTTGTCGTCAATAGACATGCAAATA
>CHCFR05602__coassemble_1463_pt1 | contig 10082 bp, 7 predicted proteins | sample CHCFR05602__metabat2_low_PE_022 | metagenome-assembled genome bin CHCFR05602 | reverse complement strand
TTATCGCTGATAAAGAAAAGAGGGTGAATCGCGTATTACGACACACCCTCTTTTTCTGTGTGCGCAGCCCGGGGCGCGGGGCTTACAGCGGACTGCCGCCTTCGCCGTCGTCGCCATCGCCGCCTGCATCGGGGTCGGTGGGCGTGTCGGTGCCGCCGCCTTCACCGGTGCCGGGCGTGTCGGGCAGGGGCTTGCTGGCGGTGGAGGTGCCCATTTCCTGCTCGGCCTTGTAGATGATGCCGTTCACTTTCTGGATGAAGGCGGTCACCTCGTCCGTGGGCTGGAGGACGGCGACGGCGTTCACCGTCAGGACAATCTGTTGGTAGAGGGCGTCGACCTGCGCGCGCAGCTCCTTGGTGTCGACGCTCTGCAGGGCGGCCAGCGTGGCGGCCTCTTCCTGGTCGCGGGCGTAGGCCTCCTCGAAGGCGGCGTTGGCCTGCTCCAGGGCGTCCACTTCGTCGTCCATGCCCAGGGTGGCGGCGTAGGTGGCGCCGTCGCCGGTGGTCAGGACGGCAACCATGCCGTTTATCTCCGCCGTCTCCTTCTGGTAGGCGTGCGCGCCGATGCCCTTGTAGGGGGCGAGCAGCTGGCGCAGCTTGTTGGCGGCGTCGGCCTTCTCGGCGATGATGGAGGTGGTGTGGGCGTTGGTCAGGTTCATGATGACGCCCACGGCGCGGTCGCGCTGGCGGTCGGCGGCGCTGACGTCGACGGTGCTCGCCATGGCGGTCTGCCGGTTGACGATGCGGCTTTCTTCTTCAATCTTCTGTGCATAGAGCGTGGCGTAGTTTTCCACGCGGAGCGCGGCGGCGGTGGCCTGGATGATGGCGTTGTTCACGTCGATGTTGAACTTGTTGTGGGCGCCGAGGGTCATGTGCGTCGTGGCTACCTCTGTGATTTGTTGAACTGCCATAATGTTACATTAAATTTTAAGGTTAATATTCTGGTTAACGATATCTTCTCTCTGTTTTGTCGTGGGCGGAGCCCGACAATCGGGATTTTCTTGCCGTCTACCACGGTTGTCGGGCAGAACATCCCGATTTTCTTGCCGTCCACCGCGGTTGTCGGGCGACTATCCCGATTTTCTTGCCGTCTACCGCGGTTGATGGGCAGAACATCCCGATTTTCTTGCCGTCCACCACGGTTTTCGGGCGACTATCCCGATTTTCTTGCCGTCCACCGCGGTAAATGGGTAAAAAATCCCGATTGTCGGCTCGTTTACCACGGTTTTTGGGCGACTATCCCGATTTTTGCCCCGTCCACCGTGGTAGACGGCAAGAAAATCCCGATTGTCAGCCGTAAATGTAAGAATTTCTCCGATAAATCCCGCCATTTCCGGCGGAAAAATCGAGGGGCGGGCAAAAAGAGGGGCGGAAGCGAGGCTCAGATGCGCTTCTCCGCCCAGTTGCCCCGGCCGATGTAGCGGCGGCAGAAGAGCAGGATGAAGCCCGCGTAGACCAGCTCCGACGTCCAGCACAGCGCCACGTCGAGACGCAGGTAGAGGACGGTGAAGGTGATGTAGGCCACGTAGATGACCAGCACCGCCAGCTCCAGACAGAGCGCCGTGCGCGTGTTGCCCGTGCCCGAGACGGCCTGGAAGTAGACGTTGGCGGGCACCAGCAGCAGGTAGGTGGAGCACATGACCCACAGCGAGGGCACCGCCGCCTGCCGCAGTTCGGGCAGGTCGGTGTAGACGCTCAGGATGACCTCCGGGAAGAGGGCGAACATCAGGGCCAGCGGCAGCACGAAGGCATAGGCCAGGCGGATGTGCTGGCGGATGGTGGAGCGCACGCTGTCGCAGTGGCCCGCCCCGATGAGGTTGCTCACCAGCGAGCCGCACGTCGAGGCGAAGGCCATCATCACCATGAACAGGATGCCGCTGACGCTGCGGATGATGTTCGTCACCGCCAGCGACCGCTCGCCCAGGTGCTCGATGTAGAGGAAGAACAGGAACCACGTGGACAGCGACAGGAAGTTCTGCAACATCGTCCAGAACGATACGTCGAGCATCCGCCGCAGCACCGCCCATTGCAGCCGCGGGATGCGGTCGAGCCCGTACTTGCGGCAGTCGATGCGGCAGCGGGTGTAGACCACGAAGAACACGAGCGACACCCCCTCGGCCAGCGACGAGCCGATGGCGGCTCCGGCGATGCCCAGCGCGGGCAGGCCCAGCTTGCCGAAGATGAGGAGGTAGTTGAACACCACGTTGCTCACGACCATGACGACCGAGTTCAGCGTCAGCGTGCGCGTCTGCGTGGTGCCCAGGAAGAAGGCGCGGAAGATGACGGCGCTGAACGAGAAGAAGGCGCCGAACACGCGCCAGTGCAGGTAGTCCGTGGCCGCCTCGTAAATCTGCGGCGAGGCGATGATGCGCTTCAGCAGCAGGGGCGAGAAGCAGTAGGACAGCAGGAACAAGACGGCGGCCAGCCCCGTCTGGAAGTAGATGCCCTGGTAGAACAGGGACCCTATCTCGGCATACCGTCCTTCGCCGTTGCGGCGGGCGATGAGTATCTGCGTGCCGATGCTGAATCCGAAGGCCACCATGAAGATGACCATGTAGAACACGCCGGCGATGGCCGAGGCGCCCAGCTCCACCTCGCCCACGCGGCCCAGGAAGGCGGTGTCGGTCATCCCGATCATCTGCTCCATGATCAGGCTGACGAGGATGGGGTAGGCGATGAGCCAGATTTGCTTGTTGGTATAGTGGGTGGTCGGGGTCGTTTGCATAGGGATTCTTGTTTTCGGTTGGGTCTTGAAACGGATGACGCGGACGACACGAATCAATGGGAAAGAATCAGTGTCATCCGCGTCGTCTGCGTCGGATTTGTCATTGCGCCTCCGCGGAGGCACCGTTATGTACGTCTTTTACTTGCGGTTCTGCCGCTGCTTCATCAGCTCTTCCTGCTGCTTCTGCATGGCCTCCAGGCGGGCGGCGAAACCGGATGTCTTCATCTTCTTGGGGTCCTTCTTGTTGGCCTCCAGCTGGGCAAGGAGCTTCGCCTCGTTCGTCGTCTTGCGCAGCACGAGGGTGGTTGCCACACTGATCAGCGTCGACAGGAAGTAGTAGTAGTTCAGTCCCGAAGGATAGTCGTTCAGGATGAACAGGAACATGACGGGCATCAGGTAGGACATCCACTTCATGGCGGCCATTTGCGGGTTGGCGCCCGTGTCCTGCTGCTGCATCATGTATTTCGTGTTCAGGATGTTCGTCACCGTCATCAGCACGCAGAACAGGCTCAGGTGGTCGCCCAGGAACGGGATGCGGAACGGGAAGGTGACGAAGGCGTCATACGTCGACAGGTCGTCGGCCCAGAGGAACCCCTGCTGGCGCAGCTCGATGGCGCTCGGGATGAACATGAACAGGGCGATGAGCACCGGCATCTGGATGAGCATCGGCAGACATCCGCCCATGGGGCTGACGCCGTACTGGCTGTAGAGGGTCATGATCTCCTGCTGCTTCTTCATGGCGTCTTCCTGCTTCGGATACTTCTGGTTGATGACGTCGATTTTCGGCTTCAGCACGCGCATCTTGGCCGATGACAGGTAGGTCTTCCACGTGGCGGGGAACACGACGGCCTTCACGATGAGCGTCAGCAGGAGCAGCACCATGCCCATGCTCAGTCCCCAGCCCGACAGCCAGTCGAAGATGTTGATGATGAACCATTTGTTCACCCAGCGGAACAGCGGCCAGCCCAGGTAGACCAGCTTGTTCAGCTCCCATTCGTTTTCGCGGTCGTTGTCGAGGGCGGTCAGCGTCTTGTAGTGGTTGGGGCCGAAGTAGAAGTACATCTGCGTGGCCTCTTTTCCCGTCGGGTCGAACAGGGTGTTCATCTCGGCCGAGTAGTCCTTGATGTAGCCGCTTCCCTGTGTCTCCATCTTGGAGGCCAGCTTGGCTTTCTCGAAGTTCGCGTCCGTAATGAAGACCGATGAGAAGAACTGGTTCTTGAAGGCGATCCAGTTCAGGGGCTCGGCCACTTCTTTCTCGTCGTTTTTGGCGGCCGAGAGGTAGTCCGTTCCTTCTCCGCTGACTTTGTAGGTCAGTTCGGCCAGGCGGTTCTCGTACGTATAGCCTTTCTCGATCTGGCGTGCGCGCTGCGACCACTCGATATCGACGTGGTTGTTTCCGGCAGCCAGCAGGTTCTCCATGCCTACGGCGTGAATATTGAAATCTACCAGGTAAGAGCCTTGGCGCAGGGCGTAGTTGAAGTCGATGTAGCTGTCGGCGCCGGCAGCCAGGCGCATGGTGAGGGTGCTGTCCGTGCGATTGACAGCCTTGAAGTAATAATTCTGCGTCTGGATAGTCTCCCGTTTGTTATAGAACAGGAAGTTGAGGTCGATATCGTTGCCGTTGAACAAGGTGAGCGGTGTCTTTTTGTCCTGCTCCATGTATTCCTTGAGGGTCACGGAAAACGGCGTGCCGCCTTTGGTGCAGACAGCCAGTTCCATCACGTCGTTCTGGATGGTCACTTTTTCGTTCTGTCCTTCGAGCGCGTGGAAGAACACGGAAGTGGAGTCGTTGACGGCTTCCGCTTTCTCGTTGGCAAGGGCGGCTTCCGCTTTGGCTTTCAGGTCGGCTTCGCGTTGTTGTACCAGTGCGATGGAGTCGTAGTAGCGTTGCTGGGCTTCCAACTGCTCCTTGCTGGGGCGGCTCAAGAAACTGAATCCGACCAGAAGGATCGCTATCAGCACCAGTCCGGTAATGGTATTTTTATCCATTGGGATCTTTTCTGTTAAATATGAGTATGATTAAGATGAATTAGTTGTTTGTCTGTTTCTTCTTTTCGTCTTCGTGATATTCGATGGCAGTTTTTACGAAAGATACAAACAGCGGATGCGGATGGAGCACGGTGCTGCTGTATTCAGGATGGAACTGCGTACCTACATACCAGCGGAGAGCGGGAATTTCTACGATTTCAACTAGGTCGGACTCCGGATTGATGCCCGTACACTTCATGCCGGCAGCTTCGTATTCGGCCTTGTACTGATTGTTGAACTCGTAGCGGTGGCGGTGGCGTTCCTGGATGTGCTCGGTGCCGTATGCTTCGTAGGCTTTGCTTCCTTTCTGCAACACGCATTCGTAGGCACCCAGACGCATGGTTCCGCCCATATTGGTGATGGACTTCTGTTCTTCCATGATGTCGATCACATTGTGCGGTGTCTTCTCGTCCATCTCGCGCGAGTTGGCATCAGCATAACCCAGTACGTCGCGGGCAAATTCAATGGCGATACATTGCATACCCAGGCAGATACCGAATGTCGGGATATTGTGCGTACGTGCATACTTGATGGCTACAAACTTGCCGTTGATGCCACGTTCGCCGAATCCTGGGCCGATAAGCACGCCCGACATGCCCTTCAGAGCCTCGGCGATGTTTTCGTCCGTCAGTTTCTCGCTGTTCACGAAGTCTACGGACACCTTGCGGTCGTTGTAGGTTCCAGCCTGCGAGAGGGCCTCGCGGATAGACTTATAGGCATCCTGCAGGTCGTATTTTCCTACCAGTGCGATGTGGATGGGCTCAGTCTTCTCTGCCTTGTGACGGCGCTCCAGGAAGCTGCGCCAGGGGCCAAGTCCCGGAGTATCGCCCACGGGCAGGCCCATCTTCTTCAGGATGGTCTCGTCCAGCTTTTGAGCCTGCATCAGGATGGGCACTTCGTAAATGGTCGGTGCGTCGATGCTTTGTACTACGGCATCTTCGTCTACGTTGCAGAACAGGGCGACTTTCTTGCGAAGGTTCAGGCTCAGTTCATGTTCGGTACGCAACACCAGAATGTCCGGTTGGATACCGGCACTTTGCAGTTCCTTGACCGAGTGCTGGGTAGGCTTGGTTTTCAGCTCGCCGGCGGCTGCCAGATAGGGTACATAAGTCAGGTGTACACACAAGGCGTCTTTACCCAGTTCCCACTTCAGCTGTCGGATACTTTCCAGATACGGCAGCGACTCGATATCGCCCACGGTTCCGCCGATTTCGGTAATGACGAAGTCGAATTTATATTTGTTGCCCAGCAATTTCACGTTACGTTTGATTTCGTCCGTGATGTGAGGGATGATTTGGATCGTTTTGCCTAAATAATCTCCGCGGCGTTCCTTGTCGATGACACTTTTGTAGATGCGTCCCGTTGTGATATTATTGGCTTTGGTTGTCTGTATACCCAGGAAACGTTCGTAGTGTCCCAGGTCGAGGTCGGCCTCGTGTCCATCCACAGTTACGTAGCATTCACCGTGTTCGTACGGGTTCAGCGTACCCGGATCGATGTTGATATACGGATCAAACTTTTGGATGGTTACTTTATAACCTCTTGCTTGCAGCAATTTTCCGATGGAAGACGAAATGATTCCTTTGCCTAAAGAAGAGGCAACACCACCGGTGACGAAAATATACTTTGTTTCTCCCACAATTATATAGGTTTTAATATGTTAGATCGATTATCTTCAAAAGGTCTGCGACCTTATTCACATTTTAAGCTGCAAAATTACAAAAAAAAGAAGAGGAAGTAAATATTTTAAGCTAATTTTGTGCCCGATTCATGGATTTTAGGGCTTTATAAATTTTATGAGTTTTATGAAGAATAGAAATGTCTGCGTCTGGGCGATGCTGTCGATGATATCCCTGTCGCTTTCGGCGCAAGTCTCTGTGACACAAAACGAATGGTCCGCCTCTTCGCGGGTAATGGATACGCTTGTTCAGGGCAGAGCTCAGGAACAGGATACATTGATTTCGCTTGTACCTGTTGTCCGGCTGAACTCTTTGGAGACGGATTCTTTGCAGAATGAACCAGAACAGGCTGTTATCTCCATGCAGGCCGATTCCTTGAAGGTCGATTCTTTGTCATCGGCAGTTGTGCAGGCTGATACGGTGCGGCAGGACACGGTGCGTCAAGAGATTGTTCCTCAGGAAGTAACAACGGAGAAAAAGAAGAAAGAAGAGAAGAGCAAGAAAAAACAACCCCAATTATCGGAACTTCTTTCCCGCTATTGTGTTCTCAAGTTAAAACCTGTAGAGGGTACTTCGGAAATGGTATTGGATACAGTGTCTATCTTGTATGAAAAGAATCTGGGCGTCTTGTATTACCTGAACGATCCGGCTACCCCTGAGCGTTATATTGCGCCCGATCCCAAATACTTCCGCATGTTTTTGCCCTTTACGTTCTATTACGCACCGATGGCACAGATTTCTCAGCTGACGTGGAAGCCTTCGTTGTGGAATGATTCGGTGACCGTCTCTACTCCTGAGCCGCTTTCATTCGATCCGCAACCTTTCAGGGCCATAGAGCAAACAAACGAGATAGTGAACCGTACTCTGCTTGCCGCCTATCCCTACTGTTCGAAACAGGTGGTACTGACAGAGGATGAAGTGATGTTAGGGCCCAGTTACAATGACGATATCCAGAAAGAGGCTTCTTCCAAACCTTCAGTAACGAAGCTGATCAAGAAGAAACACATCGATATAAACGAAGAGGCAGGAGTCATCATCCGAAAGCCTAATTGGTGGATAACTTCAGGAAGTGGTTCGTTACAGTTCTCTCAAAATAGCATTTCGAAGAACTGGTACAAGGGAGGTGAAAGTTCGAACGCTGTATTGATCAATCTCCTGCTGAAGGCTAATTACAATGACCACGTGCGCGTAGAGTGGGAAAATCTGTTGGAGATTAAGACCAATGTAAACTCGGCACCTTCGGATACATGCCACAACTTCCTGGTAACCAGCGACCAGCTTCGCTTGTATAGCAAGATGGGTATTAAGGCTTTTTCCAAGTGGTATTATACTATTTCTACCGAACTGAAAACGCAGATACTTAATTCATATGGGAAAAACAGCATGGACCTGAAAGCAGCCTTCCTGGCTCCGTTCGATTGGTCGACCAGCCTTGGTATGGACTATAAGTTGGAGAAATCGAAGTATAAATTGTCTGTCTTTCTGGCACCTTTGACCCATACGATGCGTTACATCGGAAATAAGAAAGTAAGCGAAACCAGTTACGGTTTGGATGAAGGTTCTACTGTGAAGCACAATTTTGGTTCGCAGATTCAGACGAATTTTGAGTGGACTATCATTTCTTCCATTAAATGGAAGACCCGTCTTGATTACTTGACGAGTTATGAATGGATTCGTGCAGAATGGGAAAACGATATCAATTTTATTCTGACTCGGTTCTTATCAGCAAAACTGTATGTGCTGGCCCGTTTCGATGACGGTACAAAACCTACGGTCGGTGATAATTATTTGCAAGCTACCGAGACGCTTGGTTTTGGTTTTAGTTACTCATGGTAAACAAGAAGCATTTACATTAATCGGTTTTATCAGAATAATTGATGGGGTATCGTGAAAGCTTGAAGGTATTTCCTCATTTTTGATACCTCGGTTACATTCAATAGAAAGCAATGCTTTGCGATGAAGAAAACGATGTTTTTCTTCCTGCAAAGCATTGCTTTTTTATTTGTGGCTCTTTTTACTTTCTTTGAAAGAGTGGTTTCCTCTATTTCTGCCAAGTCCTTTTTTAGCCTTGTAAAGTCTCTCTTTAGCATTCTAAAGTGGCACTTTACGCGGCTAAAGTTGATGTTTGCAAACACCATGTTCGCAATTTCATTTTTTTCAATAGGTTTTCATCGGAAGTGAATTAGGGTATTATAGACTTCTATTTGTGGAAAATTGAACACATGTGAATGGTAGTTTATCTCTATTTTTGCGGCGAAGTTTTAAACAGGATAGTTTACGATTAAAGATAAAAGAGGCCTTATATGGCTTTTTGAAAGGTTTTTGTAGGCTAAATCTTGATTTGTATAGGCTTTGTAAGGTAGATGAAGTCTATTACTTCTGTAAACCATTTACAGGTTTGAATAGTAAAAAATGTTGCATTGTTTAATCCTAAGGAAATAAATTGGAGAATGAAACATGTTATTGTAAAAAAAGCAGATACGAAGCATCGGATGAACGATTTTGTTCGGCTGACAGATATGTTGTACGCCGATTCTCCTTATTATGTTCCAGATTTGGAGATGGATACTCGAGATGCTTTCAATCCGGCAAAAAATATGGGATTGGAGTATTCTATCATTCAACCGTTTGTAGCTTACGATGAGTCAGATAAACCTGTGGGGCGCATTGCCGGAATTATTAACTCACATGCTAACCAAAAGTGGAATACGAAGAATGTCCGATTTGGATTCATTGAGTTTATTGACGACATGGATGTGTCCAAAGCTTTACTGGAAACGGTCGAACAGTGGGGACGTGAGCAGGGTATGACACACATACAAGGGCCGATGAGCATTTTGGATTTTGAAAAAGAAGGGATGCTTGTCGAAGACTTTGATCAGATGGGCTCTATGATAACGATTTATAATCCGCCCTATTATCCCAAACATTTGGAAGCGTTAGGTTATCAGAAGGAGGTAGATTGGGTACAGATACGCATTGATGTGCCTCTTACAGTTCCCGACAAATATGAACGTGTTGCCCGTTTGTCAAAAGAAATGTTTGGCTTGAAAGTCAGGAAGCTTACAGATGAGGATATTTTCAAGCGTGGCTATGGAAAGAAAGTATTCGACCTGCTGAATCTTGCCTATTCACCTTTGTTTGGATATACGGAATTGACAGACAAACAGATAGATTCTTTCTTAAAACACTACGTGCCTTTGATGGATAAACGCATGTTGCCTGTGATAGAAAACGAGGAAGGACAAGTGGTAGGTGTGGCTATTACAATGGGAAGCTTGTCTTATGCTTTACGGAAGTCACGTGGCCGATTGTTTCCTACAGGATGGCATTTGACTGATAAAAATAATCCTGCTAAAAGTGGAAGTGAAGGACTTTTCTGTTTTCCTGCCTGTACTTATGAGATGGGACGTGCTCCTTATATGGAGGCAAGCGCAGGAATCGAAAATATTTTTAATTTCCTGCGCATAGATTATGTCTGGCGATTAAATTATCGTAACCATCCAGATATTCAGAAGAGTGGAATACGAATGACAATGGCATTGTCTTTCTGAAGCCTTACCGGGTGTTCGTTCAGCCCGTCGAACAGTTCGAAGGCTTCTCCGAGCGTTGGGACAGCCCGTCGAACAGTTCGAAAGCTTCTCCGAGCGT
>CHCFR05602__coassemble_1208_pt1 | contig 11558 bp, 8 predicted proteins | sample CHCFR05602__metabat2_low_PE_022 | metagenome-assembled genome bin CHCFR05602 | reverse complement strand
AAGTTTTTCAGCGTAAATAACGGACGATAATCAACCATAATCAACGGAAATCAACATTGCAATGCTTTCACAAGTTGATTTCAAAGATTCCCCTAATGTGATTTCACCACAGGCAACTGATAATAAGATACTTATATTGAAACAACCATATTGATCAAGATGCCACATTACCGTACAAGCCGAAGACAATGAACACCGCCGTGAAACTCTATCTTTCAACCTACGTCCCTTTCTTGCAACAGATTACACTACAAATGAAGGATTGAAACCTGATTAGGGCAATCCATTACTCACTACCGATATTGCATTCCTAAACACCTACTTTAGCTCGCTAAACATGAACTTGACGGACGCAACTATGGACTTTAGCCTGCAAAATATTTTTCCAACCGTCCTTGCACCACTTCCCTTTTGTGATTTCACAAAAAAAGTGTAGTTTTGCTCTTGAAACAAGTTTTGCAAGATTATGACTAAATTTGAAATAGAAGAAAAGATAGTGGCGATGCTCAAGACCGTGTACGACCCCGAAATACCCGTAAACGTATACGACCTGGGCCTGATTTACAAAATTGACGTGACGGACGACTTCAACGTCAGCATCGACATGACGCTGACGGCACCCAACTGCCCGGCGGCCGACTTCATCATGGAGGATATCCGCCAAAAGATAGAGAGCATCGAAGGTGTGGCCTCGGCCACCATCAACCTGGTCTTCGAGCCCGAATGGGACAAGGACATGATGAGCGAGGAGGCCAAACTGGAACTGGGATTCTTATAACAAAAACAACAGCATATCATGAAACAGAAAACACTTGGCCTGCTGGCCTGTACGGCACTGCTCTGCGCCTGCCAGCCTGCTCAGAAACAAACGACCATCACCGGCACACTGGCCGGCGTAGAGAGCGATACCCTGATTGTGAACTATTTTGCCGTATCGGACTTAAGCCGCAGCACGATACACCGCGACACCATCGCCTTGCAGAACGGAAGCTTCACCTGCCAGCTGGAGAACGACAGCGTGCCGACAGCCGCTTACCTGTATCCCCTTTCGGCGGGCAAGTTCACCAAATCCATTGCCGTAGTGGCATTCCCCCGCGAGACTGTGCAAGTGAACGGTTCGGTCGAGCAGTACAACTATACACTGACCGGAAACGCGTTTCATGCAGCCTGGCAAACCGTAAAAGATCAGTGCCGCCCCTATATGCTACAGATGGACTCCATCTCTAATATACTTGTTGCCAAGCAACAGGCCGGGGTTGCACAAGACAGCATCTATTACATTTACCAGAATGTCTATCGCCCTGTCTTGGAGAAAATACAGGAAATACAAAAAGACTACATCCGCCAGCATCCCGATGACGACCTCTCTATCTACTTATTGAGCAGCTTGGGACAAAAAAATGCCAAAGAATTGTTGCCACTCATCGGCGAAAAAGCCCAATCGGGTATCATGGCACCTGTATATCAAGCCATGGACAATGCCCTGCAAGAACAGAAAGCCCGCGAAGAAGCGCGCAAAAATATGGTCGAAGGCGTCACAGCCCCTGACTTTACGCTGAAAGATCTCCAAGGCAAAGACCTCACCCTGTCGTCCCTGCGCGGCAAGTATGTAGTACTGGACTTCTGGGGAAGCTGGTGCGGCTGGTGCATCAAAGGTATCCCCGACATGAAGAAATACTACGAAAAGTATAAGGACCGCATGGAGATATTGGGTGTGGACTGCAACGATACGGAAGAGAAATGGAAAGCAGCCGTAGAGAAGCATGAACTGCCCTGGCTGCACGTGCGCAATACGGACGAGGCAGACATCACGGTGAAGTATGGCATACAAGGCTATCCTACCAAGATTGTCATCGACCCCGAAGGCAAAGTAGCCAAGATTGTGGTAGGCGAAGATCCCGCCTTCTACAAATACCTGGACGAACTGTTCAAATAAAAACCTAACGAATACGCCTTATGAAGAATGTATATTTCCTCTCTGACGCCCATCTGGGTTCGCGTGCCATAGAGCACGGCCGTACGCAAGAACGCCGGCTGGTGAACTTTCTGGACAGCATCAAGCACAAGGCTTCGGCCGTCTATCTGCTGGGCGACATGTTCGACTTCTGGTACGAATTCAAGCTGGTGGTGCCCAAAGGCTACACGCGCTTTTTGGGCAAGCTGTCCGAACTGACGGACCTCGGAGTGGAAGTACACTTCTTTACGGGCAACCATGACATCTGGTGCGGCGATTACCTGACGAAGGAGTGCGGCGTCATCCTGCACCGTAAGCCGCTGACCACAGAAATCCATGGCAAGGAATTCTATCTGGCCCATGGTGACGGACTGGGCGACCCCGACCGCAAATTCAAGTTTCTGCGTGCCGTTTTCCACAGCCATACGTTGCAAAACCTGTTTTCCGCACTTCATCCCCGCTGGAGTGTGGAACTGGGACTGACATGGGCCAAGCACAGCCGCCTGAAACGGGTGGACGGCAAGGAGCCTGACTATATGGGCGAAAACAACGAACCACTGGTGATCTATACAAAAAACTACCTCAAGGACCATCCGGACATTAATTTTTTCATCTACGGCCATCGCCACATCGAGTTGGACCTGATGTTGAACGCCTCATCGCGTATCGTCATTCTGGGCGACTGGATCAACTACTTCTCGTACGCCGTATTCGATGGTGAACACCTGTTTTTGGAAAACTACATCGAAGGCGAAACAAAACCCTGACAAAATAAAAACGTTGTCTGACAAAACTGACACCCTTTATGGAAAAGAAGAAAGACGGATTTCCCAATGAAAAGGCCATTGTGATTCCTCAAGAGATTCTCCTCAAGGTGCAAAAGAATCCCATGACCAGCCTGCTCTATCCGACCGATATAGGCTACTATCCCCATGCGGAGAGCCATTATCGGCAACGGGAAGAAGGCAGTGAACAACACATTCTGATCTATTGTCACGAAGGAGAAGGCTGGTATGACATCGGAAAAGGTCGGTGCTGCATAAAGAAGAACCAATTCTTCATTATCGAAGCCGGTACGCCTCACACCTATGCCGCATCGGCCCAACACCCATGGAGTATCTATTGGGTACATTTTGCCGGCGAAAAAAGCAGCCTCTTCGCCGAACTGTTCAATCGGACCAGTCATATCGATGACTCACCTTCCGCCCGATTCGACGACCGCATTCGCCTGTTCAATGAAATCCTGGTAAATCTGGAGATGGGATACAGTGTGGAAAATCTGGAATATATCACCCTCTGCCTATGGTACCTGCTGGGAAGCTTCAGATACATCCCTCAATTCAGAGAAATAAACAAGCCACAAACACAAGACACCATGCAGAAGGTCATCAACTTCATGAAAGCCAACCTGAACAAGCAGCTTACCCTGGAGGACATCGCACAGAGCGTAAACTATTCGCCCGCATACCTGAGTACCGTATTTACCCAAAAAGCCGGCATGTCTCCCATCAGCTATTTCAATCAGCTGAAAATACAGAAGGCATGCCAGCTCTTGGACTTTACGGACAAGAAGGCTAAGGAAATAGCCTTCGAACTGTCCTTCAGCGATCCCTACTACTTCTCAAAGGTATTCAGTAAATACATGCACATGTCTCCTAAAGAATACCGCATGAAGAAGAAGGGATGACACACATATAAATTATTCACACATTTTCAGTAACTGTTGTCCTACCTGATGATTGATATCAAGACGTATCACTTCAGACAGGAACTTACGGGCCTGTTCTTTATCCCCCAATCCCAGGTAGCCTAATCCCATTACCAGGTTACAATGAATGAGATTGCGCACATTCAGATCGTCATCCCAAATCAGCAGGTCGGGAAGTGAAACGGCAAAATAATCGATTTTGACTTTATCGAACAGATGTTTCTCGCCATGCTTGATGAGACGGTTGAAACGACTGCGTGCCTTGTCTTCTTCACCCAGTTTATGCCAAGCCAGTCCCTGATAGAAAATCTTGTCCGGTTGCTGATCGTTATAGAAGAATGCGATAGCCGGTTCAGCCGAATCTTTGGTAGCCCGTTCAAAGTAGGCTTTCGCCTGCTCCATGTCTCCCAGTCCTTCGTAAGCGCATCCCAACCAATAGTGAATATCATTTTCCTCAGCCATCGAGAGCTTTCCTTCACCCAGATTATCAGGATATTTTTCAGTTTCCTTCAACAATCTTACGGCATCGGCATAACGCTTCTCAGCCAAAGCCTGCTTGGCCAGCTCCACACGACAGAATACATACTGGCTCGTTACCTTACCTTCACCACCCTCCCACGGATGGAACTTGCGTGAATTGATCAAGTCATATGCCTTCTGATACTCACCCAACTGATTATAAAGCGTGATACGCTCAATGCACAAGTCATCGCGCTGTTCCACTTCGTTCGCATGAGCTTCCAGGAAATCCAGACGCTGACGATGCGGATAGCGAAGTTTCTTATACAACTGGTCAAGTTCCATCAGGATACGTGCATCGGTCGTATCGAGATTATACGCCTTCTCCAACGCAGCCAATGCCTTCTGAGGATTATGTTGTTTGTTATAATAAGCCAAAGAAAGATTACGCAATACCGTCGGGAAGCAATCGTCGAGAGCAACCGACGTTTCCCAACATGCCACAGCATCTTCGTAACAACGAACGGCATAATGGAAATTACCCAAATAGTAAGGAGCCTTGGCTCCTGTCGGGTTCAAAGTCATGGCATCCTGCAACATCAAGACTTCTTCCAGTTTATTGGGGAAACAATAATCCGGACACATCTGTTCTGCTTTCTGATAGTAAGCCAATGCTTCATCCTTCTTTCCTGCTTTCGAAGAGAAGTAACCCAATGCATAATATACCATCGGATACGTATTCTCTGTATCTTCTGTTACAAAAGAAAGCAATTGCAAAGCCTCATCATACATGCCGGCCGAAGCATAGTCAATGGCATACTCCATATAACTATGGACAGCACCACGCATCAACGTCTTCATTTCTTCCTTCACGGCTGCTGCCTCTTCCACCTTACCCTGCAGTTTTCTGATCAAATAGGCTTCAAAACGGCATCCCATATTGAAACGATCCATCGACAAGGACTCATCGATCAATGCCATTGCACGGGTATAATCACCCATCTTGCGCAAGAAGGAAGCCTTCAACTGCCGCCCCTTATGATTCAACCAATTGCGATAGAGCGAACGGTCTATATGATCCAAACCGTTTTCATAATCCTTGCGGATCATGTCAATTTGCGCCAGTCCCATATAACCGGCATCCTGCCAAGCTGCGTTCCAGGTAGCCTTGAAGAAAGCATCATAGGCACCGTCTACATCACCTTGCATCTTCTTGCTCCAACCCAAGTTGTAATACGGTTCACCATCATAAGGATTCGGATTGCGTTCTGTCTGCGTTTTGATGGCACGGTCAAAATAACGCTGTGCCTCTGCAAAACGCCCGCGACGCATCAGTAACAAACCGACAGCATTGTTACAACGGATATCCCCCTCCTCACGGCTCAAGGCCTCCATGTAATAATCCATAGGCTGATACGTAGCATGACGATACTGTTCCAGATGGTGACCAGTCAGGAAAAGCTGTTCCATGCTTGCTATCTGCTTGGGAGCAAGTGCAGCCTTGGCAGGCTCAGGTATCGGACGGATCTCAGGTTTGTCTGCCTGATAGCTTACCATAACTTTCCCTTGTTCATCGAGTACCATCAGCTTCAGGTCTTCTGCTTTTTGCGTATCACATGCCACTGTCTGCACATAAGCATTCTCGGGCGATACTGCGGTAAGTGCATCCAAATAGATTTTTCCGGTTTTCTCATTGGTCAGCATAACCCGCACTTCGCGATGGGCTGCCGTCGTATAAAGAATAACCTTCATCCGATCCTCTCCTTCCGGAAGTAGGTTAATTAAAGCATCACGTGTCGCATTTTTCACCAGGCCAACTTTCTGATAAGGCATGAAATACTGTACCCAAGACTTCTCCTCGTAAGGTTGAAGCCACGTGAAGTCCGGCTGATTGTCGCAATACATACCGGTCATCAGTTCAATATAAGGTCCGTCTTCATCCGTCAAGTTGCGGTCCCACGCCTGTCCAAAATCACCGTTACCCCACGTCCATTGCTTCTTGCCGGCATTCACGTGATGGTCTGCCACATGGAGGAGTCCGGCTTCGATATGTTCCTCGTAACCGCCAACAAAGTCGTACTTCGAATTGATGGCCATATAGGATGTCGGAACCGGAATGTTCTTATAGCGCGAAATATCCACACCTGCCGAATAATCCACCTTGTAATATTCACCGGTAGCAATCGGGAAACTTGACACCGCACGCTTACCATGATCGAAGACAGCATTCACATCGGGCGGGAATACCGAATAATAATCTTTGTTCACTACCACAGCCGGATTGGCCCACCACAGAAACGTTTGCGGAAACGGCGTACGATTGTACACCTTTGCCTTGATTTCGATATAGGCTTTACCGGGATAAAGTGTAAAACCAGCCATACCTTTGGTACGGAACATTCGTTCCACCTCACTACACCACACCGTTTTACTACCATCCGGAAACTCCTCTATCATGCAGTCTGTGGGCAAATAGGTACTGGGACGATGGTGTTGCGGCCAGTTGAATTCGATACCACCTGAAATCCAAGGGCCGGTCAAACCTACCAATGCAGGTTTGATAACCTGGTTGTAATAGACGAAATGACGTTTCTTCACTTTATCATATGCCATCTGGATACGTCCTCCCAGTTCGGGCAAGATCATCACCTTGATATACTCATTCTCTATAAAGAATGCCCGCCAGGGACGGTCGTGTTTCTCATCTTCTATCTTTTCCACTACCGGATAAGGGTAAACCGAACCCGAACTTCCCTGATAGACACGCTTCTCAAGGAAAATAGGATTCTTTTCTTCCTTGCCGATCCCATAAGTGGGTAACATAACAAATTCTTCCCAAGCCTTTACCTCCGAAGTGTTTACTGTACTCCGAATCAAATATTCTGTTATTGCTTCCATTGTCTATATATTAATAATAAAATGTGATCCTAATAAATTCCTTTTGCCGATTGTTTTTGATTGTTTGCTGTTCCAAACACATCTTTCATCTTGTCCAATCCCTCCATTCGGGACGGTGCGAAGGCTGCACTATTCATATACTTCAGAATAGAGGCCAACATCTGACGAGCCACCGGACGTTTGTCGAGAGCAGTCTGTAGATCAAACGTAGCCAGCATCAGTTTCCCTTTACCGACACCACCTTCGTACAAAGAAGCCAGACGACGGTTATTGACAAAATTATCCACCATTTCTACAATAGGAGATCCGCCATTCAAACTATCCACAATCATTGTTGTAGAATTTATATTCAAATCCCACCATTGCCAGTCGGTATGCATATCCGTAGGGAAGTCTGACAAAGCCGGATGAGACGGATTACAGAGTACCCCCATCGTACCTGCCTGATTGGGGAAATGAACCGGGCTCCAGAAAACAGGTACAAATTTGCCCTCAATACCTCTCAACGTATGCCAATCAGGATTGAATAAGACCTTCTTTCCTTCTACCAGCCATTGCATGGCGGTATTGTAGTCTCGGGTATATTTCACATCTCCCCAGTTGAGTTCTATCTCCAAAGGATAAACCCAGATATTCCAGCAATTACGATACTCCGAGTTCTCCAACGACAAGCAGACCTCCAACTTTGAGGCTTTGGTTATACTATTCAGAGGTAATACGATTTCACCCAAATTCTCGTTATGTCCCATCCTGAGGTCTGCAACATCAATACGACCTTTTCCAACCGACTTTCCTGCGTCTTTCACTTCCCAAACCAATGTTCTGTCTTTCAGTTCCTCCACACCATAATTACTCAATTCGGCTTTTGCCACAAAAAACTCATTATTCGTATAGACAGCTTTGGGAAAACGAAGCAATGGAACCACTGGTGCACAAAATTCTCGGAATTCACGTCCTTGAATAATGCCTTTACTCTCCCAAAAAGCATTCAACAGCCCGACCAATGCCGTACCCTGCCCAGGAAAATCATGCAAATCAAGCAACTGAAATCCGCTGACACCTGATGTCTTCAAAGCACGTTCAATCTCTTCCTTATAGAGTATAGCAGCCAACTTTCCAGATGCCTGTAAATATTGAGGTGCCTTCTCTATCAATCCTTTCCGCTCCAAATCTTGCTTCACGGCCATAAAATTCAGCGGAATCAACGTACCGGTGTATTTAGGAATCTCTGTCAGATCGGGATATACAGAATATTGCCCCACCTCGTGTGTAACCAGCGGAACTTGCATACCTTCAACCGAACTATGGTAATCCTTCTCAAACGAAGGAGTTTCCTCATTAAACACACCCTGTCCTCGCACCCAACCTTTACGAGTCCATTGTGTTACAAAAAAGTCATCGTCCGGTTCGGGCCAGTCACCATGTCCCTTTTCAAATGTAAACGAAGTAGTTGTGTACAGATGACGACCATCTGCCTTCTTCATTTCCTGTAACAAAGATGCCATAATCTGGAAATCATATTGCAATTCGTTGCCCAAACTCCAAAAACAGAACGACGGATGATTCCCATATTCTTTCCGAATACGACTCGCCTCTGCACGAAGGAAATCAATCGTAGCAGAATCACTTCCTAAAGTTACACTCCACACCGGCAATTCAACCTGAAGATAGAAGCCCATTTCATCAGCAACATTAAAAGCTGCTTCAGGAGGACACCAAGAATGAAAACGAAGATGGTTCAATCCATATTCACGAGCCGAAGAATAGAGTTCCCGCCAAGCTTCCTCGTCTGTAGGCGGAGTACCGGTCAAAGGGAAAATGCAACATTCCAATGTTCCACGCAAGAAAATCGGCCTGTCATTTAACATCAGACAACTTCCAGCCTGTGCAATTTGGCGTAAACCGAATCTTTCCGAAACACACGACGTCCCTTTTTCTGATTTCAGTTCCACATTCGCACAATAAAGATTAGGAGTAAATTCACTCCACAACGGAGCATCCTTATCCAAAGTACACTCCAACTCTACCAATGTTTTTCCCGGTCCAACAGAAATTTTCTTGTTGGCTATTCCATATTCTTTCCCATCTTTTTCTCCTAAAACCAACAGTTCCAGCATAGCCTCCTGTTGCACATCTTCGGAGTTACAGACCGTTACCGCAACTTTGGCTGATCTGGAAGCGACATCCGGATAAATCTGTACATCATCCACACGAACTTTATCAACGGCCTCTATATACATATCGCCTAAGATACCGTTCCACATCACTTGTGTAGCATTCGTATAAGCATGAGCCAAGTCGTTAACCGAAATATCATAACGTTTGCGATTGTCAACCCGTACGGTCAGTAAATGTTTTTCTCCACTCTGCAAATAAGAAGTGAGATTATAACAATGTGGTGAAACCAGACTTTCCTCGTGTCCATCCACCTTAATACCGTCCACCCATACCTGCGTATCCCAAAGTACTCGCTCCAAATGGAGAAAACAATCTTTCTCTTTCCATTCTGCCGGAATCTCCACTTCACGAGCATACCAGGCAGGGCCAACATAGCTATAGGCACGAGTCAAATGCAATAACTGTGGTTTCTCCAAAGCAGGTTTCAGCATAGTCTTTGTCCCCAACTTTGCCATATCGGTAGTACCAGGGAGCATGATGGCCGTTTCATAACAGCGTCCAGGCCAATTTTCCTGTATCCCGACATCAGCACTATCCAGACGCACAGTCCATTTCCCGGCCAAATCAATCCTGCCAACATTCTCGCCGCACGAAGATACCAGCAGCACAACAAACATAAAAATAAATATATTTTTCATGATAAAAATAGATATTGTTTCTGACTGCAAAGTAAAGAGAAACAAAGCGGAAAGGAAATGGAATATTTATTTGAATTGATGTAATATTCCACGGACTTTCAAAAAGAGGACAAATAAATCAGGCCACGCACAAACTTTCCAACAAAAAAGGAGACCTCAGCAGCCTCCTTCATTAAATCCAAATAATAAAATATGGGTGTCATCTCTTACTGAAGCGCCTTCAATGCAACCTCATAGTCGGGCTCGTCAGATATAGTCTTAACCAGCTGAGTGTAAATCACCCTACCATCCTCATCAATCACTACCACTGCCCGTGCCATCAGCCCCTCCAGCGGACCGTCGGCGAGGCGAAGCCCGTAACCTTCCACAAAGTCGCAACTACGGAACAGCGAGAGCGGCACAACATTGTCCAACCCCTCGGTAGTGCAGAAGCGAGACTGCGCAAAAGGCAAATCCATCGACAAGCAGAGCACGACAGTATTTTCCAGTTTCGAAGCACGAGCATTAAACTGACGGACAGACAGGGCACATGTCGGTGTGTCGAGACTAGGGAAGATATTCAGTATCAAACGCTTGCCCCGATAGGAAGACAAGCTGACTTCCTCCAGCGCGGCATTCACCGCCCGGAAGTCGGGGGCCTCCTGCCCCACCTTCACCATCGGGCCGCAGGTATGAGCTTCCACTCCGCGACAGATGACCACTTCTCCTCTCTCCCGTGCAGGACTTCCACTCTGCGCAACCGCTTGCAGCGGCATCAGGCCCAGCATCGTTTTTACAGTGAAGTGATTTAAACTTATGTATATCAATTAAAATATTGTCAAACAGCGTACAAATAGAATTATTCATTATATTATGGGTGACCAAACTCATTCATAATAAACAACCTATGTACGCTGTATTGGACAAAGATACGATAAAAAACGAAATACTTCCTCATCTTTCTGTGGCAAAACGCGGTTTTCAATCAAAAAGTAGTCTGATTGAAGTCATCAATGCCATTCTCTATAAGTTAAAGACCGGATGCCAATGGGAATATCTTCCCGTGAAAGAACTGTTCAGCGGCAAAGTCCTGAAATACGGTGCTGTATTTCACCATTACAATAAGTGGAGCAAGAAAGGTGAATGGAAGTCGCTTTGGCTGCAACTTTTGGACAAGCACCGTTCGGAACTTGACATGTCAAGTGTGGATCTTGACGGAAGCCACACTCCGGCTATACGCGGTGGGGAAGAAGTCGGCTATCAGGGAAGGAAAAAACGCAAGACGACCAATGCCCTTTATCTTACAGACAGGAAAGGGCTTCCTCTCGCCATGTCCGTTCCGAAAAGCGGGGAACATCATGACACGCACAATATTGTTGCTGTAATGCAGAACATGATGGAAGACATGGCAAAAGCCAACATCAGAACGGACGGGCTTTTCCTGAATGCGGATGCCGGATTTAATTGTGCAGCCCTCCGCTCCGTGCTCAAAAGTTATGGAATTGTGTCAAACATCTGTATCAACAAAAGAAATGGAACGACAAACGACAGTATAGTCCTTGATGAATTGTTGTATAGGGAACGATACTCCATAGAACGGACAAACGCGTGGATGGACAGTTTCAGAACTATTTTGAATCGATTTGATACAACGCTCAGAAACTGGGAATCATGGAACTACATCGCTTTTTCCGTTATGCTATTGAGAAAATGTGCAAGGAAAAGAAAAGTTTAAATCACTTCA
>CHCFR05602__coassemble_1170_pt1 | contig 11829 bp, 8 predicted proteins | sample CHCFR05602__metabat2_low_PE_022 | metagenome-assembled genome bin CHCFR05602 | reverse complement strand
TCGCTTCTCGTTTCATTTAGAATAGCATTCTAAATAAAAAGGGATTTGCGAAAATTTTTCTCCCAAATAGGTAATTGATTGATTTATTTGTGTATATTTGTCAATCATTAGAAATCATGAGTTCTTTAACTTATTGATTCTCAAGTTGTATTTTGATTATCCATTAGAACAAGGATTAAGACATCGAGACAAACGCAGGAATCAAAACCAATAAGCAGTATTTTGATTATCCATTAGAACAAGGATTAAGACATGCAACAGGTGTTAAGCCCATGGCCTTCGCGTAGTATTTTGATTATCCATTAGAACAAGGATTAAGACGCTGTTCTTTTTGTTTTGCTTCCATAATCTAAAATGTATTTTGATTATCCATTAGAACAAGGATTAAGACAGTACCGCTCCAAGAGCGTTGACTTGTAACAAAATAGTATTTTGATTATCCATTAGAACAAGGATTAAGACTTGTGAGTATACTTTGAATATCCAGCCTCGGCATTTAGTATTTTGATTATCCATTAGAACAAGGATTAAGACGTTTTAAATTACACAAATACACGATAGAATAAGTATTTTGATTATCCATTAGAACAAGGATTAAGACAATTTCAATGGTAAAGTCCACAACACCGTTCTGTATTTTGATTATCCATTAGAACAAGGATTAAGACTTACCGGCGTTGATGTCACCCTCTGACACACCATTGTATTTTGATTATCCATTAGAACAAGGATTAAGACAGCAGGGCGGGAAATTTAATATGCCCCGCTTTCCGTGTATTTTGATTATCCATTAGAACAAGGATTAAGACGCATAAGTTACGTATGGGTTGCCATTTACGTCGAAGTATTTTGATTATCCATTAGAACAAGGATTAAGACATTAATAGCGTCCAAAACGTAAGCAAATTGTTTGTATTTTGATTATCCATTAGAACAAGGATTAAGACGTATCCGGACAATCCGGACAAGGCTCGGTTTCGAGTATTTTGATTATCCATTAGAACAAGGATTAAGACAAAAACCTTCATTGTCTGCAAAATAATAGAATATGTATTTTGATTATCCATTAGAACAAGGATTAAGACGATAATATCTAATTTCATCATAATAAAATAAATGTATTTTGATTATCCATTAGAACAAGGATTAAGACAGTGGTTAATCCAAGTTTTTTCATAATTTTTTTTTGTATTTTGATTATCCATTAGAACAAGGATTAACATCAATGGTAACCAGTTGAACAAGCATTGTGGGAACTACATTCTTCTCCAGTTAGAAAAAGTGTTGTTCTTAGTTAAGGGGTATTTTCCCCTAACTGGAAAAACGTCGTTTTCATGCGTTCATTTCAAACAGAAAGCTGGTGACTGGCAGAAATCATAGACCAATTTTTATTCGTACAACTATGCAGAATCCAACCATGTTCCAAACCCTTTGTTCTCCGACCTTCCTGTTCGAAGCTTGGAAAGCCGTTAAGGGCAAGAATGCCTCGGGCGGGATAGACGGCATTTCCGTTACCGTTTTCGAGGACAATCTGGAGACTTACCTCAGGGAGATATCCGAATCGCTCAAGTTAGGGAAATGGATTCCGGAGCCTTATCTGCGGATAGAGATTCCGAAAAAAGACCATGAAAAAAGAAAACTGGGTCTTCTTTCTGTTAAGGATAAGATAGTACAGCAGGCCATCAAGATGCTGGTAGAACCATATTTCGAGAATCAATTTGTGGACAACAGTTATGGATACAGACCGAATAAAGGACATTACAAAGCTGTACAACGTACTTGGAGCGAATGCAAGAAAAAGAGATACCATTTCTTCCTGAAGCTGGACATTGATGATTATTTTGACACCATCAACCATGATTATCTGGCCGCTTTGGTGCGGCGGATTATTCCTGATGAAGAAGTAACCCGTCTCATTATGCTGGCCATCCAGATGGGAGTCGTCTGCCAGAATCTGAAATGGCAGGACACTTTGGCCGGAGTTCCACAAGGAGCCATTCTTTCACCCCTGCTCTCCAATCTCTATCTAAACGGATTCGACAAATTTATTCGAAGCCAGCGGGTGGGATATGTTCGTTATGCGGATGATTTTGTCGTCCTATGTACAGATTTCGAGGAGGCAGACCGCATGCTGGACAAGGCTACAGCTTTTCTACGCGACAACCTGCAGCTGCAACTGAACAAACCGACGGTGAAACGGACAACGGAAGGCATTGAGTTTCTAGGTATCTTTATTCGTGAACAAGACCTTTCCATTACTTCAGAAAAGCAAGCTGACCTGAAAGCGAAAATTGATGCGTTGGAAATTACACCGAAAGGAATCCGCACCAAAGACCTGCAGTCTTTGGAAGGCATCACCCGCTATTATGCGCGAATAGTCAGCCAGAATTATCTCCGTAGCCTGGATGATTATCTGTTTGAGAAAATCAAAACCTGGATACAAGCCCACGCATCCGAAATCAAGAACAAGACAGCACTGGCCAATCTGCTTCAAGGCATACCTTTTCAGTCGACCGAATACCAGCTTTATAGAAGCCGGGTCGTCTTCGATATGACAGAACTATATCTGCAACAGAAAACCTTGGAAAAAGGAGAGCAGACCAACTGGCAAAACAAGGACATTATCCGGCAACGGAAAAAGGAGTATCGCAAACGGGAACGGGAAAACAAGGAACTGCTGGTGAACACTCCGGGATGCTTTATTGGGCTTACGTCTAAAGGAGTTACGGTGAAACAACAAGGAAAAATCATCTACCAGCAACCTGTAGGAGCTTTGACCCACATTACAATAGCAAGCAAAGGCATCACACTATCCTCCAACCTCATCGATTATTGCCTTGCGCATAAAATCACCATTGATTTCTTTAATTCATCGGGTGGGCACACCGGTTCTATCCTCTCAAATAAATACCTGGAGAGCACATTGTGGAACAAGCAGGCTACTTGCGGCATGGAAAAGCGAAACATACTGGCAGCCGCCATCATCCTGGGCAAACTGCGCAACCAGCTTGCCTTGGTGAAATATTTTCATAAATACCACAAGAAACACTATCCATATCTTGACGAAAAGTTCAAAGCCTTCACCGAATTCTTTCACAGTTTTCAGGCTACACTGAAATCAAAGTGTTATGACAAGGAGGTGCTGATAACCTATCTGACAGGAAATGAAGCACAAGGAGCCGTCTACTATTGGAGCTATATCCGCAGCCTGCTTTCAGACGACCACATCGATTTTGAGAAAAGGATACGTAGAGGAGCAACCGACCTAGTGAACATGATGCTCAACTACGGATATGCCATCTTGTACAACCGCGTATGGCAGGCCATTCTCGGCGCAAAACTTAATCCTTTTGACAGCATCATCCATTGCAGGCAAGCAGGTAAACCGACTTTTGTTTACGACATGGTAGAAATATTCCGGGCACAGGTAGTGGATAGGGTTGTCATCAGTCTCATTCAGAAAAGTGTACCTCTGCGTACAGAAAAGGGACTACTGGATGCCGGAACCCGCAAGCAGGTTTCACAAGGAGTGCTGGAACGCCTGAACCGATATGAGAACTACCGCGGAGAGGAACTTACGCTGGAAGATATCATTCGCAGGCAAATGTCCGAGATAGCCTGTTTCATAGAAAAAGACGTGAAATATAAACCTTATATAGCCAAGTGGTAATGAAGAAAAGAAGCAACAAACGAATGATAGTTGTGGCCTACGATGTGAGTGACGACCGCCGTCGCTCACATGTGGTAAAATTGTTGGAGCGCGTGGGTGTGCGAATCAATTTCAGCGTGTTCGAGTGTATGCTGACGGACAGCCAATACGATAGTCTCCGCAAGAATATCCTTGATTGTATTTCCACCAAAGAAGATACTGTGGTCTATTACCCGATATGCCTGAGCTGCTATTCACAGATAGTTTACCAACCCGAGAAAAAGAAGATTCACCATGTCGTAACGGTTATTTAATACTCTCTACTTTCAACATTAAAAACTATCTGTAAGATTTCTTATTTGCAAATCCAAAAGAATATCCCTTATAACAAGGATTAAGATATAGGTACTAGTTCGGACTTTGGAAAATCTGAGTAAACACCCCTATGGCTTCCTGTGAAGAAAAGGCTGCATTCTGAAACAGGCAGAATTGCTATTTCTTACCCCATACTTGCACCCCACCTGAGAATCATCTGCTTCATATGGACTCCGTATAAAAGTACCCATGAAGAATCTTGGTACGGAGCTAATACGGAGATAGTATGAAGGTGAAGGTATGAAATCAAGAGAATCAAAAGCCTGCTTTGCGGTCGGCCGGGTTTATTCTCCCGTTCTCCTGCCGCTTCATCTCCAGCAATACGCCAAACGTCAGCGGAAGGGCCAGTAGAAAAGTGCAGATGTCGGAAACGGCCTGACACATCTCCACGCCCTGAAGCCCGAAGAAATGGGGAAGGATAAAGATAAACGGCACAAAGAACAAGCCCTGACGGGCAGACGAAAGGATGGTGGCACGCACGGATTTGCGGATAGTCTGCAACATCATGTTGCTGATGATGACGAACGTGCCCAGCGGATAGGTGACAAGCTGCCAGCGCAGGGCCGAAGCACCTGTGGCCACCACAGCGGGGTCGCCCTTACGGAACAGCTCCACCACCTCTTCGGCAAAGCCGAAACCCAGAACGGCACAGCAGGTCAGAAAAATAAAACCGATACGTACACAGAGCCAGAAACCCTGACGCACACGGCTATAAAGACCTGCGCCGTAGCAGAAGCCACAGAGGGGCTGGAAACCCTGCCCGAAACCGATTAGGAAAGAATTGATGAACATACCAATGCGTGACACGATGGACATGCCTGCGATGGCAGCGTCGCCATACGCTCCGGCGGCCAAGTTCAGCAAGATGGTGGACAGGCTGGCGAGTCCCTGGCGGGCAAGCGAGGGCGTACCACCGCCAATAATTTCCTTGATGAAGGCGAACGACGGCGTAAAGTTGCGATAACGGATGGGGATATTCCCCCCCTTCGTAGCCATGTAGAGCAACAACGTAAAGCTGCACACCTGACTAATGACCGTGGCCAGCGCAGCACCCGCCACGCCCATATCGCAGACGAAGATGAATAGCGGGTCGAGCACCACGTTGAGGATCGCCCCGCTCACGATGCCCACCATAGCGTAAGCGGCATTCCCCTGAAAGCGTATCTGATTGTTCAGCACCAGCGATGAAGCCATGAAAGGCGTACCTGTCAAGATAATACCTAAGTAGCGTTCCGTATAAGGCAAGATGGTGGGTGTAGAGCCCAGCATCTGCGACAGCGGTGTGAGGAATAGCAACCCCAACACCGCCAACACACAGCCCGTGAAGAAAGCCATGAAAAAGCCCGTGGCTGCCATCTTCTCCGCATTGGCCACGTCGCGGGCGCCCAGACGGCGCGAGATATAGTTACCCGACCCGTGGCCGAAGAAAAAACCGACAGCCTGGATGATGGACATCAGCGAGAACACGATGCCTACCGCCGCTGTGGACTGCGTATTAATCTTACCCACGAAGTACGTGTCGGCCATGTTGTAGAAAGCCGTCACCAACATACTGATGATGGTGGGGATGGCCAGGCGGGTGATGACACCCGCAATGGGGGCAGTAGTCAGCTGCTCGTAGTTTTCTTTGGCTGTGTGGTGGTGTATCAACATCTCATATAATCTTTTTTATCCGTTAGGTAACAAGTCCGCCTCCCGGATAACGCCCAGCAATTCGCTGATGCTGCGGACAGTGACCATAGTGCCGTCCGCCCGGTGAAGCACGAAGGGAGCATCACCCCGCAGGTCGCCCGTCTCAATGAAGACAGCAGACTCCACGTTGCGGTTAGCCAGAATGCCGTTGCGCTGCAGGGCCTTGCGCACCATGGCGTAGCGTTGTCCGTGTCCGGCGAGGCGGATTTGCGAAGTGTACTCATTGTCCACACGGAAGAGGCCCGTCTCCAGGTCGAACACAATGCCCTTGCGGGCGAAAAAGCGGCTCAGGCTGCCGTCCAGCGACAGGTCTTCGGGCGTGCCGATGGTCACCCCGCTCGTCTTGTCCATCAGCCAGATTTTGTCGGCTATTTGGAGGGCCAGCTCCAGGTCGTGGGTGGAGAGGAAAATGGTCTTGCCCGTGCTACGACTCAGGCGGTGGAGCAACTGCATCATCTCCACCTTGCTGGGAAAATCGAGGAAGGCCGTCGGCTCGTCCAGGTAGATGACGGGCGTCTCCTGTGCCAGCGCCTTGGCTATCATCACCTTCTGGCGCTCGCCGTCGCTCAGGGTGTCCACCATGCGGTCGGCCAAGTGTGCAATGCCCACCAGGGCGATGGAGCGCGCCACCACCTCCTTGTCTGCCTTCGACAGGGTTCCCCAAAAGCCGGTGTAAGGGCTGCGTCCCAGACCCACCAGCTCCGTGGCGGTCATGTTGCGGATGTCGCATTTCTCCGTTAGCACCACGCTCAGCACGCGCGACAGCTGCTTGTCCGTGTAGGCATCAATCTCCTTGCCCTGCACGTAAATGTTTCCGTCCAGCTTGGGCTGGAAGGCCGAGAGCGTGCGCAGCAGGGTGGACTTCCCCACTCCGTTGGCTCCCAAAAGGCAGGTCAGCTCACCGCCGCAGATGTCGGCCGAGATGCCTGCCGCCACCGTCTTCACGCTGTGCTTCGAGGCATAGCCGATGGAGAGGTTTTCGATATGGATGGTTGGTTGGTTCAAGCGGTCTTTTGTTTTATAGGGTTCATATTCAGTTATTCGTCTATCTCACTTTTCCTGCGCCTGAAGAGCACCGAAGCAACGACCGGTGCACCAATGAGTGCCGTCACCGAGTTCACCGGCAGGGCGCCTTCGAAGCCCGGCATACGGGCAATGAGGTTGCACACCAGAGCCAGGGCGGCACCCGTCAGCAGCGTGGCAGGCATCAGCACACGGTGGTCCGACGAGCGGAAGATGGCACGGCACAGATGGGGCACGGCCAGGCCCAGGAACATAATGGGGCCGCAGTAGGCCGTCACGATGGCCACCAGCACGCCCGAGCAGAGAATGACCAACAGGCGGGCCCGCCGGATGTTCAGTCCCAGGTTGCGCGCATAGCTGTTGCCCAGCAACAGCAGATTCATGGTCTTGATGAGCAGGAACGACAGCGGCAGCAGCACGGCCATGATGCCCACGAACAGCAGCATCTGGTCGCCCGATACGCGGGCGAAGCTGCCCAGTCCCCAAATGACATAGGCACGGATATCTTCTTCAACGCTGAAGAACTTCAGCACACCGATGACGGCATTGGCCACGTAACCTATCATGACGCCGATGATGAGCAGCGTCACGTTGCCTCGCACCTTCATCGACACGTAGACGATGAGCGCCATCACCGACATGGCACCCACGATGGCGGCCAGCGACAACGCCACTTCGCCCAGATAGCCCAGACGGCTCAGGGCCACGCCCCCGACAGCACCGGACAGCAGCACTACCATCGCCACGCCCAGGCTGGCACCCGAGCTAACGCCCAGCACCGAAGGGTCGGCCAGCGGATTGCGGAACACCGTCTGCATCTGCAGGCCGCTGACCGACAGGCCCGCGCCCGCTACCAGCGCCGTCAGAGCCTGAGGCACGCGCGACTTCCACACGATGTTCTGCCACACCACCGGCTCGTCCGTCCCGCCCGCCAGGATGCGGCACACCGAGCGCAGGGGGATGTCCACCGAGCCCAGCAGCAGGTTCAGCAGGAAGAACAGGGCGATGAACACGGTCATCAGCAGCATCAGGGGGAGTATGGGGCGATGGTTCATGGCGTTTAATTCAGTCGTTCGTAATACGTGGGTTCATACTGGGGCAGCAGGTCGGGATGGAAGGCGTGTATCAGGTCCTTCAGCACCACGTCGGGCTGCATGGGCATGCTCTCGTAGAAGGGCGTGGTGCGCATGTTGCAATAGACCACCGCCCGCTCGCGGAAGGCACGGAAGTCGGCATAGCGCGCGTCGGTGGCCTTCAGGGCGTCGTAGGAGAAGGTGCCCTCATAGCTGTTGACGATGCGCCAGAAGTCGGCCTCGTCAGCCCGGCTGTAGACGGTCTCGAAGTCCAGCGTCACACCGCCCGAACGAGGGTCGTCCTTCAGGAAATAGTCGGCTCCAGCATCGCGGAACAGCTGGGCCAGGAAACTTCTGCCGCCTACGGCATACCAGTTGCCTCCACGCAGCTCGCCGCTGAACACCACGGGACGCTTCTCCACGCCCGCGGCCAGGCGACAAAGCTCCTTGTAGCGCGCCTCAATGGCGGCAAAGCACTCGTTGGCTTCGCGTTCGCGCCCGATGAACAGGCCCACCAGCTTCACCCACTCCGCCTGACCCAGAGGCGTCATCTCCTTGTAGCCCAGATGGGGTACCAAGGGGATATCCGTGTCGCGCAGGGCGTCGTAGCCGCCGCGCTTGAAGGGGGAGATAAAAATGACATCGGGTTCCACGCTCATCACCACCTCAGAGTCGAAGTTGCCTTCGATGCCTATCTTCACCGTGTGGCCTTCGGCCAGCTGGCGGTTCATGGTGGGATCGAAAAGGTGGCGCGTGCTGGTGATGCCCGTCACCAGCGGACAGGCGTCCAGGGCGATGAAGTTGGACAACTGGAGCGACGTCATGCAGATGACGCTGCGCACGGGTGTCTCTATCGGAGTATAGTCGCGGGGGAGGTCGGCCGGATGCGTACCGCGGGGCACAAGGGCAAAGTGATAGCCCGGCGCCTCGGGGTTCTGCGGGTCGTGTACGTCCAGCAGGCGAACGCCGTCGGCACGATAGTCTATGGTGTAGCCTTCGGCATAGGTGGGAGTTACCCGTGACAAGGAGTCGGCCGGAGCCATGGCGGCGCTGTCGGTCTGCATTCCACCGGCGGCCGAAGGCTTCGACGACCGGGAACCGCAAGAGCCCGCAAAACAGGTGACGGCAAACAACAGGCCGGCAAAGAGGAGTCTGTTCATCGGTAAGGTCTTTTTAAAATCAGGTGCAAAGTTAACCGAAACGGCGGAATATCGCAACTTACGTGTGTGAAACTTCCCTATCGGCGGGCAACGGAATAGATACGCAGACAGGATAATCTGTGGTTGAAAAACCATCCGCGACACACACCCGTTCCGCATTTCTTTTTGTAATTTTGCCACCGCAAAAAAACCGAAACAACAGAAGAAAAAACTATGAACCACTACCCCATCCTGTTCATCTCCCTGGGCCCCGGCGACCCGGAACTCATCACCCTGAAAGGCTGGAAGGCCCTGCAGGCAGCCGACATCGTGTTCTGCCCCGAAACGGAGGGGCGCAACGGAGAGCGCACCTCGCGCGCAGCGAACATCGTGCAGCGGCTCGGCGTGGGCGACGACCACATCCGTCGCTTCCTGCTACCCATGAGCAAACGGCGCGAAGCGGCGCTCCAGGCCTACGACGGCGTGTATGCCGAAGCGCGTGCCCTGCAGGACGAGGGTCTGCACGTCTGCATCGTAGCGGAGGGCGACGCGGGCTTCTACTCGTCCGTCCACTACGTCTTCGAGCGGTTGCGGGCCGACGGACGAGAAGCAGAGCACGTGGCGGGCATCCCTGCCTTCATTGCTGCGGGAGCCCTCGCAGGACTGCACATAGCCAGCCAGGAACAGCGGCTCACGGTGTTGCCCGGCACGGCGACCGCACAGGAGCTGGAACGGCTGGTGGACGACGGCGGAACGGTGGTCATCATGAAGCTGTCGCAATGCGCCGACGAAGTGCGCCGCTGCATGACCCGGCATCCCGAGTACACGTACCACTACTTCGAGAACGTAGGTACGGCGGCAGAGTTCTACACATGCGACGCGTCGGTGGTGGCCGAGCGGCGCTTCCCTTACTTCTCGCTGATGATTGTACAAGGGTAACGGAGAGAACATAAGAAAGACACACAATATTTCCATAAACAAACTGGTGTATAAAAAAGGGGGGCCGAAGCCCCCCCTTTTAGAAAAATCTGCGTATTCCGCGTCATCTGCGGCAGAACCGTCATTGCAGCTCCAGCGTCACGATGGACTTCGCCGGCAACGTCAATCGAAGAACTCCCTTCTCAATCTTCGCATCCTTGAACGGTACGGGCCGCACGCGGTCGGGCTGGTCGAAGGTGTTGCAGTCGGTGACGTGCTCGGCCGTCAGCATCTCGCCCACAGCCTTGCGGGCCGTGATACCGGAGAGGCGGACGGTGACTTCCTGCGCTTCATTCAGGTCGACGTTGGAGAGCGAGAGATGCACGCGCCCTTCCTTGTCGCGCGAGGCGGTAGCACTGAGCAGCGGCAAGCGTCGGCCGTCGCGCACATCGACAGTGGCGCAGTCCAGTTCCAACGGCAGATAAGTGGCATCCTGGTGCACGCGGTACATCTTGAAGACATAGTACGTGGGCGTCAAGACCATGCGGTCGTCCTTCGTCAGAATCATGGACTGGAGGACGTTGACCACCTGGGCGATGTTGGCCATCTTCAGGCGGTCGGTGTACTTGTGGAAGATGTCGAGCGAGAGGGAGGCCACGAAGGCGTCGCGCAGGGAGTTCTGCTGGTAGAGGTGTCCGGCAATGGTGCCCGGCTCCTCGTCCCACCACGTGCCCCACTCGTCGAGCATCAGGGCTATCTGCTTCTTGGGGTCATACTTGTCCATGATGGCGCAGTGGCGACGGATGACGTCCTCCACCTCGCGGCACTTGCCCAATGCCCAGTAATAGTCCTCGTCGGTGAACTGCGTGGCTGAGCCCTTGCTGCCGCTCCAGCCTGCCACAGTGTAGTAATGGAGCGAGAGGCCCTGCATCCGTCCGCCCACGCGATTCATGAGGACGTCGGTCCAGTTGTAGTCATAGTCGCTGGCACCGCTGGCTATCTTGAACAGGCGGTTGCCGTCGTAGTTGCGGCAGTAGGTAGAGTAGCGGCGGTAGAGGTCGGCGTAGTATTCGGGGCGCATGCTGCCGCCACATCCCCAGCTCTCGTTGCCCACGCCGAGGTATTTCACCTTCCAGGCCTTGTCGCGTCCGTTCTGCCGGCGCAGGCGTGCCATGGGCGAGTCGCCCTCGGAGGTCATGTATTCCACCCACTTGGCCAGCTCCTCGACCGTGCCGCTGCCCACGTTTCCGCTGACGTAGGGCTCGCAGCCCAGCATCTCACAGAGGTTCAGGAACTCGTGCGTGCCGAAGCTGTTGTCCTCGATGGTGCCGCCCCAGTTGTTGTTCACCATCTTGGGGCGCTGCTCACGGGGACCGATGCCGTCCATCCAGTGGTATTCGTCGGCAAAGCAACCACCGGGCCAGCGCAGGACGGGCACGCGGAGCTCCTTCAGGGCGTTGAACACGTCGGTGCGGTAGCCCTGGATGTTGGGTATCGGCGAATCCTCGCCCACCCACAGGCCGCCGTAGATACAGGTGCCCAGGTGTTCGGCAAACTGGCCGTAAATTTCTTTCGGAATGATTTGGTTGCCGCGGTCGGCCTCCACGGTAAGTGTCGCGCTGCGCTGTGCAGGGAGCGACAGCGAAGCGGTCAGCAGCAAGCTGCTGAGGAAGAGTTTGTTTGTCATGGAATAGTAATCTTTAAGTATGAAAAATGGAGTTCTACAGTTGTTGATAGATAAGGAAAGGCAGCCGACAGGTGTCGGCTGACCGTCCGAGCCCTCGGAAATGCTCCCGATATAGGTCGGCTGGTCGTCCGAGGCCTCGGAAATGCTCCCGATATAGGTCGGCTGGCCGTCCGAGCCCTCGGAAATGCTCCCGATATAGGTCGGCTGGCCGTCCGAGCCCTCGGAAATGCTCCCGATATAGGTCGGCTGGCCGTCCGAGCCCTCGGAAATGCT
>CHCFR05602__coassemble_895_pt1 | contig 14197 bp, 18 predicted proteins | sample CHCFR05602__metabat2_low_PE_022 | metagenome-assembled genome bin CHCFR05602 | reverse complement strand
ATGCCTCAATATAGCTGTTCAGCTCCGTTGAACTCCGGTCTTTTCCTTTGCTGCGTTCCTTCACATTGTCCCATAACTTCAATGGAACAGAACGTTGAATCCGGACTTCATCCAATTGTCCGTTAATTGTCACCCGCAGAAAAATCGGTGCCTCACCGTTTTTCTTTAGTCTGCTCTTACGGATAAAGAACAGAACTTTCATTGACTCCTGTTTCATACCACTTTATTTACGTTGTAAAATTAGAAAATGAGGAACAGGAAAATCCTACGCAAAAACATGATAATCAATGAAGTATTATACATTTCAGGTGCTTTTTTATTGTCCCTAAAAAAGGACCCTGAATTTGCACCTGACAAACTTCGTAGAAACGCTATATTTTGCTTCCGCACGGAAACGAAAAAAGCCCTGATTCTGTTGTGAATCAGAGCTTTTCCTAATTTTGCTTTGTAAACTGGCGGTGCGGACGGGACTCGAACCCGCGACCCCATGCGTGACAGGCATGTATTCTAACCAGGCTGAACTACCGCACCATTTCATTGTTTCGTCGCTATCTCTCTCGATTGCGGTTGCAAAGGTACGACTATTTTTGAAACCTGCAATAGGTTGGGCAAAAAAAATTTCTTTTTTTTCGTTCGGGGCGTCAATATACCGCTTTTATATTACCTTTGCCATATACAATTTATACCAAAAACGAAAAACATGAAAGCTACTCCTATCGAACGAGATATCATCGACCGGACGATCGATGAGTTCCAGGTGGCCGATTTCGGCAGAGCCACCATCCGAGAAGTGAAGGCCATAGCGGCCAAGGCTGAAGCCCAGTCGGGCGTCGAGTTCATCAAAATGGAAATGGGCGTGCCCGGACTGCCGCCGTCGGCCGTCGGCGTGGAAGCCGAAATCGAGGCCCTGCGCAACGGTATCGCCAGTCTGTATCCTGACATCAACGGCCTGGACGAGCTGAAGCGGGAGGCATCGCGCTTCGTCAAGGCGTTTGTCGACGTGGACATCGCGCCCGAAGGCTGCGTGCCGGTGACGGGCTCGATGCAGGGGACGTTCGCCTCGTTCCTGACGTGCAGCCAGTGCGACCCGCGCAAGGACACCATCCTCTTCATCGACCCGGGATTCCCCGTGCAGAAGCAGCAGCTGGTGGTGATGGGGCAGAAATATGAGACGTTCGACGTCTACAACTATCGCGGCGACCGCTTGGAGGAGAAGCTGGAGAGCTACCTGAGCCGCGGAAACATCTCCGCCATCATCTACTCCAACCCGAACAACCCCAGCTGGGTGTGCCTCAAGGACGAGGAGCTGCGCATCATCGGCCGACTGGCCACGAAGTACGACGTCATCGTGCTGGAAGACCTCGCCTACTTCGCAATGGACTTCCGCCAGGACCTGAGCCGCCCGTTCCAGCCGCCATTCCAGCCCTCCGTGGCACGCTATACGGACCACTACATCCTGCTTATCTCCGGCTCGAAGGCGTTCAGCTACGCCGGACAGCGCATCGGCGTGAGCTGCATCTCGGACAAACTCTACCACCGCGCCTACCCGGGCCTGATGCAGCGCTATGGCGGCGCGGGCACGTTCGGCACGGTCTTCATCCACCGCGTGCTCTACGCCCTGTCGTCGGGCACGAGCCACTCGGCCCAGTATGCCCTGGCCGCCATGCTGAAGGCTGCCAGCGACGGGCGCTACAACTTTCTGGACGAGGTGCGCGTCTACGGCGAACGCGCCCGCCGGCTGAAGGAAATCTTCCTGCGCCATGGCTTCCGGCTGGTCTACGACAACGACCTGGGCGAGCCCGTGGCCGACGGCTTCTACTTCACCATCGGCTATCCGGGCATGACGAGCGGCGAGCTGGCCCGCGAACTGATGTACTACGGCGTCAGCGCCATATCGCTGGTGACCACCGGCAGCTCGCAGGAGGGCTTGCGCGCCTGCACGTCGTTCATCCAGGACCACCAGTATGCCTTGCTGGACGAGCGGATGGCCATCTTTGCCGAAAACCATCCCCTCGGATAGTTGCCGACTGCTGTCGGCAGGTTGCGGACAACGTCTTTCGAAGCTAATAAGCGCCTTTTCACTGTGAAATAGAGGTACGAAGTAGTGAAAAGGCGCTTTTTCATACCAATGTATTCATACGAAGCAATAAAAATGTACGTTTTTATACTAATGTATTAGTACAAAACTATAAAAATGTACATTTTTACATCAATGCATTTATACGAAGCTATGAAAATGCGCATTTTTCCGTCGATGTATTAATATTTTAGGATGAAAAAGTAGTTGATTGCCAAAAAATATTCCTATTTTAGTGTCTTAAACCAGACGAATAACCTAAAAACGACCGATATGACACAGAAGATGAAAAGAATTGCCCTGACGAGGCTCTCGCTGGGCGCGCATTACACGTTCCACAACATGTTCCGCAACTTGCTCGAGCTGCTGAAGGGCGTATTTGCCCCGCTGGATGCCGCCATCGAAGGCTATACGGCGGCCTTGCAGACGGAGAGCCGCATCGTCGTGCGCCCGACGGCCCAGGTGGCCACACACCGCCTGAAGGAAGCCGACTACCGCCGCGACCGCCTGGTAGGTACCATCTTCATGAGCGTGCGGGCCCACTTGGCGAACCCCGTCGACCGTCGTCGCGAAGCCGCCCGCCGCTTGCAAACGGCCCTCTCACCCTTCCGTGGGCTGACCAGGCGCGGACTGTATGCTTCGGCCACCGGATATGCCCATCTGGTCGAGCTGCTGCGCTCGGCAGACTGGGCGGCAGACGTGGCCACTTTGGGACTGGAACCCGAAATAGATGCACTGGACGAAGCCAACCATGCCTTCAGCGAAGCATTTCAAATAAAAACAAACGAAATGAAAACGCTCGTCGTGCTGAGCGACCTGCACACCACCGATGTGCGCCTCCACACCGATGCCGTCTACCGCGACATCGCCCGCCTGCTGGACTCGCTCGCCGTGGTCAGCCCCACCGACGAGCTGACGTCCGTCATCACCGAACACAACGGCCTGGCCGACAACATGCGCCAGGTCATCGCCAACCAGGGCAAACAGCGCACCCCCGCTCAGGAGCCCCCCACGGTGGACGATGGAAAAATTTGAGACAAAAAACAGGCCGGAAGTTTTGTATTTAAAGAATTATCTGTAACTTAGGAGCATGTCAACCTACACGGATATATTCAAGATCGAAACCAACCACGTGGTACCTGTCCGCGGGAAGGTGCTTATCTCCGAACCTTTCCTCTGCGACAAGATGTTCGGACGGTCGGTCGTCCTGCTCATCGACCACACGAGCGAGGGCACGATGGGCCTGGTGCTGAACAAGCCTTTCCCCCTGTCGCTGTCCGACATCTTCCACGACATTGCGGGCGGCAGAAACATCCCCATCTACTGGGGCGGACCGCTCGGGGCGGACACCATCTTCTACCTGCACACCATCGAGGGCATCCCCGGCGCTTTCCCCGTGGGAAAGGGGCTGTACGTGAACGGCGACTTCAACGCCGTGCGCGATTACATCAACCGCACACCCTCGGTCGAAGGCACCGTCCGTTTCTTCATGGGGTATTCGGGCTGGGAAAGCGGACAGTTGGAACAGGAAATCGAAGAAAATACCTGGATCGTCGGACGCGAGACCACCGCCTCGCTGATGGACGAGAAAGCCTCCGTCGGCCTTTGGCAAAAATCGCTGAGCAAGCTGGGAGGAAAGTACGCCGTCTGGTCGCGCTTCCCACAGATTCCCACCCTGAACTAAACCTCGTGCAGGCGCTGCAGCAGCACCACGTCGCGATAGCGCCCGCCGGCAAACCACCACTCCTTCAACACGCCGCATTCCACAAACCCCGCTCCGGCAAACAGCCGCCGGCTGGCCTCGTTGTCCACCGCCACGTGGGCCGTCAGCTGGTGGACGAAAAGGAAGCGGAACAGGTAATCGCACATCAGCGTCAGGGCCTCACCAGCATAGCCGTTTCCGCGGAACTCCTTCCGCACGGCGATACCTACTTCGCCGCGACGGTGCATCGGGGCAAAGTCGGTCACGTCCACCGTTCCCACCACCACGTCGTCCGTCCGGCGGACAATCATCAGGCGGAGCTGCTTGTCGGCAAACATGTCGCACTGCGAATCCTCGATATACTGCTTCAGCACATAGCGCGAATAGGGCACGGAGAAGTTGGACACGTCCCACGTTTCCGGGTCATTCTCCATGCGGTAGAGCAGGTCGAGGTCTTCCGGCTCCATCGGCCTGAGGCGCACCAGCGTCCCCTCGAAATAGCTCCGACTCATAAGCCGCCCTCCTCCCGCTCGATGTGCAACTCGCGACGCAGGCGCTCCTCACCCGGCAGGCAGAAGAGCGAAGCCGTCAGGGCAATCAGGGCGCAAAGCAGGCCCGTCGTGCTCAGCATCCCGTAGTAGGTCAGGAAACCCGCCATCAGCGGCAGGGCCAGCAGCACCAGCCGAATGCCGCTCCAGAAGACATAGAGCTGCAAGGCGCGGGCAATGCCGGCACGGTCGATGCGGCGGTAGAGCACCCAGGCAAACAGCTTCAGCGACAACGGCACGCAGGCCGCCGCCAGCAGGATGGACAGCGTCTCGGCATAGTACGTGGTGCGTACGTCGTCGGCATACGCCCCCACCCAACTGTCCGTCGTCTCGCCCACGAGCACGAACACGACCGGCACCATCCAAAACAGGAGATAAGACATCCGCACAAAGCGGACTGCCTTCTTGATTTGTTCTTCCATATATCCTATATATAAATGTATTCACATCATCGCCCGGCGGGCGGAACAGGGCCTCACAGGGTGCCGTTGAACGGCGTGCGGTTCACGATGCTCCGCCCCAGCGTCACTTCGTCGGCATACTCCAGCTCGTCGCCCACGGAAATGCCGCGCGCGATGACCGACAGCTTGATGCCAAACTTCTCCAGCTTGCGGTAGATGTAAAAGTTGGTTGTGTCGCCCTCCATCGTCGTGCTCAGCGCCAGAATCACCTCCTTGACGTTTCCTGCCTGGACGCGCTCCACGAGGCTGTCTATCTGTAAGTCGCTCGGCCCGATGCCGTCCATCGGCGAGATGACCCCACCCAGCACGTGGTACAGGCCTCGGAACTGCTGCGTGGCCTCGACCGCCATCACGTCACGTATGTTCTCCACCACGCATACTACCGAAGCGTCGCGCTGTGGGTTGGAACAGATGCGGCAGACGTCCGTATCGGAAATGTTGTGGCACACCTTGCAATACTTCACCTCGCGCTTCAGCGTAATGATGGCGTTGCCGAACGCCTCGACTGCCGCCACGTCCTGACGCAGCAGGTGAAGCACCAGACGCATGGCCGTCTTGCGTCCCACACCCGGCAGCTTGGCAAACTCGCTCACCGCCTTCTCCAGCAAAACCGAAGGATATTGTCCGTTCATATAACCCTAAACTTTCATAATGCGGACGCAAAGATACGCAAATAAGTGCTACCTTTGCAAAGGCAATAAAACTAAATTTTCAGATAGAACCCATGGAGATAACAAGCGCAGAATTCGTCATCAGCAACACCGACGTCCGCAAGTGCCCCGCCGGCAACCTGCCCGAATACGCCTTCATCGGCCGCTCCAACGTCGGCAAGTCGAGCCTGATCAACATGCTGACCGGCCGCAAAGGCCTGGCCATGACCTCGGCCACCCCCGGAAAGACCATGCTGATCAACCACTTCCTCGTCAACAAAAACTGGTACATCGTCGACCTCCCCGGCTACGGCTATGCCAAACGCGGCTTCAAGGGGCAGGAACAGATCAGGAACATCATCGAAAGCTACATCCTGCAACGTCCGCAGATGACCTGCCTCTTCGTCCTCATCGACAGCCGCCTGGAACCGCAGCCCATCGACTTGCAATTCATCGAATGGCTGGGCGAGAACGGCATCCCCTTCTCCATCGTCTTCACCAAAGCCGACAAGTTGAAGAGCGGACGGCTGGGCGCCAACGTCGAGGCCTACCTCAGAAAGCTGAAAGAACAGTGGGAAGACCTCCCGCCCTACTTCGTCACCTCTTCCGAGAACCGACTGGGACGGAAAGAACTGCTGGACTACATCGAAAGCATCAACAAAGAACTTAAACCCTAAAAGAGAACAGAATATGAACAGAAACATCTGGAAATACGTCTTCGTCATTGCGCTGATCCTGCCTTCTGGCATCCATGCGCAGTCCCTGAAAGACCTGCTGAACAAGGAAAATATCGAAAAGGTAGTCAATGCCGTCACCAACAACAGCAACATCGACATGACCGGTACTTGGACTTTCACCGGCTCGGCCCTGGAACTCGAATCGGACAACCTGCTGCAACAGGCAGGTGGCACCTTGGCCTCCTCGGCTCTCGAGAAGAAACTGGACGAACAACTGAACAAGATCGGCATCAAGCCGGGCCAACTGTCGTTCACCTTCAATGCCGACAGCACTTTTACAGCCAATGCCGGCAGCAAACCCGTGAACGGCAGCTACTCTTACGACGCCTCTACACAGAAAGTGAACCTGAAAATCGCCAAAATCGTCGGGCTGAACGCCAAGGTGAACTGCACCTCCAGCAACATGGATCTGCTCTTCGATGCCGACAAGCTGCTGCAACTGCTCACCTACCTCTCCAGCAAGAGCAGCAACTCCACCCTGCAAACCCTCGGCAACCTGGCCGGCACCTACGACGGTATGCTCCTCGGCCTCGGATTGAAAAAAGCGAATAACTGACTCCAGTATTAATTTGGAACACGAACTGGCTACCTGTGTCATAGGATAGCCAGTTTGTAAACAATTTTCCCATTCTCACTTCACCGTAATCCACACCCCTTCGCCCCGCTCCTTGGCTTCGACGATGAGCTGCTTCAGCAGGCGGACGTAGAGCGTGGAGCACTCCAGCTGGCGCGTTTCTTCGTTATACTCGCCCACGAGGATACACCCTTCCGTGTCCGCAGGCAGGTTGCCCGCATGGATGCGGATGCCCTCGAAGAAGGGCACGTTCAGCAGCAGGGGCAGCCACTTGCCGAACTTGGGGCTAAGGGTGATCACCACAGGATAGCGCCCTTCGGGGATGGCCGTGCGGCCCTTCACCTTGCGTTCCTTCTTCAGGTCGCGCCACGTGGGTTCCATCGTGTCGCACATCTCTTTTCCGTCCACGGCCAGCACGCCCAGCGTGCAGCCTTTCCTTTTAGTAGTTCTTGTCAGTGTCAGTTCCATCGTTTCTGAATTTTAGTTTACTGTAATTGTAATTCGTAATTCTCGCAATATAGTTTCGGTAGCCCCACTGGTTCAACATATTTTGCGTACCTTTCTCGTCCATACCCGCCTGCAGACGTACCTCCACGGCCTCCCGATAAGAGAAGTTGTCGGGCAGCAGTTCCAGCAGGTTACGCGGCCCCTTCTGTTTGTTGGGGTTAGCCGCCTGCGCTTCTTCAATAGCGGCTCCGAAGAACTCCATCTTGCAAGCCAGGTCGTACTGCAACGACCAGCGGATGAAGTCCTCGAACGTCTTGTCCCACTGGCAGCCGTTGGCTACATAGAGCACGCATGCCTTCAGCCAGGCGATGACGTTGGCGCGAAACGAGAGGTTTTCGTACACGCGGCTCTGCGAGAGGCGGGCGAAGTCGGCGCACTCTTCCTTGAGCTTCTGCGCCAATTTGAAAGCCTGCGGACAATCTATCAAGCCCTGCGCCTTCACGAGGTTCTCGATATAGGGACGGAGCTCTTCGTCGAAGGCGGCGTCGTAGGTACCATAGACGGGCATGTCCGCGCCGATTTCGCGTTCGGGGATGGTGCAGAAGTTGATGCGCGAGATGGGGCCGTCTGTCAAAACTTTTGAGAAGTACCGCCGCCCTTTCTGGATGGTCGTGGCGGCATTCCAGTTGAAGCGGACGGTCACCTTCTCCGTCACGCTCTGCACGCCCACGCGCGTCTGTCCGTAGCGGTTGCCGGGGTCGAAGGCCAGGCACATGATCTGAAACTGCTGCCCTGCACGCCCTGTGCCCTTCAGCGCGTCGAACTGGTCGATTTCGTTCAGCTTCGTGAAGAGGAAGTGCCCGTCCGCCTCGGCCATGCGCATCACGAAAGCGGGATTGGTCATGTCCGCGTCAATCTCTTGGATAATCAGGCCTTCAGGTCGTTGGCGCTTGTCCTTGTTCGCTCCTTTCGAAGTGACTTCGTTCTTCCACTCGCGTTCACGTCGGAGGTTGTCCTCGTCGCGGCGACGGATGTCCGCCATGATGCGGTTGATGGGTTCCGAAATGCAATCCTTTCCTGCGCCCGTGCCTGCCATGAGTACGTTCATTAAGGTGGCTTCGTGCTCCACGTTGTCAATATATTTAAACCTTGTATTATGCAGGTGTGCACCCAGCGCAGGGAAGACGGCATGCGCTACGGCTGCCTTGTAGACATCGGGCGTGCGACTCACCAATAGTTTGATTAGAGCAGGTAAGCGCTTGGGTAATGAAGAATGAAGAATGTCGGCTTCGCCTCCGAATGAAGAATTTTCATCATCCGCAGGCAATTCTTCATTTTTCATTTTTCGTTCTTCATTTTCAATCGCTTGTCGCATCATCTTCGGCATCGAGTACCATCTGGCCGAGCAGGCGGAGTGTATCAGCCCCTTCATCTCTTCTTCGGAGAGGCCGTAGCGGGGCATCACTTGGAGCATCAACGTCTCGTCGTTGTCGGCGATGTAGCGCAGGTGCGAGGCCAGGCGATGGAGCTTGTCGTTGCGCTCGCCCTGCACGGGTTCACCACCTGCCAGCTTGAACCATTGTCCGATAATTTCCGAATAGGGAATACCCTTAAACTTGGGTAATGAAGAATGAAGAATGTCGGCTTCGCCTCCGAATGAAGAATTTTCACCATCCGCAGGCCATTCTTCATCCTTCATTTTTCGTTCTTCATTTTCCAAAGATTCTCCATTCTTCATTCTTAATTCTTCATTTCCAAACAGCCTCTCCTCGTCAAGGTAGAGCACATACCCCTCTGGCACCACGAACGATGAGCGCGCATAGTCCTTCACGCTGACGTCATAGTTTCCGTCGCCCATCTGCTGGGACATCCACCGCTGCGCCTCGGCCAGGTCCATCCCCGCAGGGATGATGAAGAACAGACGCAGGCCCTCCGTGCTGGGCGTGATGTGGGCCAGCACCACGTAGCGCATCACGCCCCTGGCCTCCAGCTCCTGCCGCTTCTGCTCCCAGTAGCCGCGGGGATTGGGCAGGTGGTCCACGTCGTACATCGACAGGCCGCTGGGGATGGCGTCGGCGTTCAGTCGCCGCCCGTTGCGGAACGTGGCGTGCGGCGTGAAGATGGGCAACCGCTTCTTCAGCCCCGCTTTCAGTGTGTCATACTCTTCCTTCGTCAGCTCGCCGCGACGCAGCCGCTCCAGTCCGTCCGCTATCTCGGCGCAGACCTCCGCCACCAGCTCCGAACACATCGCCTGGTGGAACAGCTCGGGGGTGCACTCCCGCACCACCCGGCTCTTTACGTTATTGCTTATTCCGAAACTCATTTTAATTGAAAATTGAAAGTTGAAAGTTTTGTTTACCACAGATTACTCAGATTTTCACAGATAACTATCCATCATTATCCGATTACAATCCGTGTTAATCCGTGTAATCTGTGGTGAAAAAATCAGAACTCGGTGTCGAACACACGGTCCACAAAGTCGCTCGCCTGCCGGCTTTCGTCCATGATTGCGTCTGCCGGCACGATATCCGCCTCGTCCAGAGCGATGCGCAGGGTCAGGCGCACATGGCTGTCGCCCACGCTGGCCCTGCCGTGGGGCAGTTTGATGTACTTGTTGCCAGGCCTCGACGCGCTGCGGCGGTAGGCGTTGAAGTTTCCCTCCGTGGGGCTCACTAATCCCAGACTGCCCTCCAGGCGTCCGTTTCCGTTCATTAAAGCCTTGTAGGCTTCGTCGCTGATTTGAATCTTTACGTTCATAGTCGTGTAATTTTTTTTGATGTTGTGAATAGGGTTAATTAATTGATAATTGAGAATTGAGAATTCTTCATTCATCATTCTTCATTTAAAAAATTCTTCATTCTTAGTTCTTCATTTTGATAAGTTCCACCACCAGAATGTCCTGAAACATCTGCCTGTTGTACTCGCGCGTCTGGAAGCGGAGGACGGCATACACCAGTTCGCCTGCATAAAACTTGCACGAGGCCAGCTGCCCCAGCATGGCTGCCACGTACGTGTCCTCGTACTTGCCGCCCAACTCCTGCAACACGATGTTGCACTTCATCACCTGGCCGTTTTCGGCCTTTTGGCTCTGCACGGCGAAAGGTTCGCCCTGCGCTACGACTTTCATTAACTTCTTCATATTATACTACCTCGACGGGGATGGTTTGTCCGTCTTGACTGAGGCAAAGATAGGGCAAGGAAGATGAATAATTGCGGTATAATAATCTGATAATCAATGCATGTACAACCAATCCGATGACTATGCAATGTTTTGTTCGATCCATCCGATGAAACTGTCCGATAGCTATGGAAAGAGAAGGTAATCCATGGCAGAAGCGGCAGAGATAAAGTTATATTTTTATCAAAAACAAAGCTGAACTGCATAAAATATAACTGAAAAACATTATCTTTGCAAGCGGAAAACGTAACGCACAACTATCATGACCCTCAATCAGATTATCGGCAAGAACCTTGCCAGCTACCGCCAACACCTTGGCTACTCCCAACAGGAGATCAGTCAATATTTAGGTATCAGTCAACCGGCTTATGTCAAATACGAAAGTGGAGACACCGTCGTGCCTATGGAAGCTATTGAAAAACTGGCAACGCTCTACAATGTAGAAGAGTACGACCTGATGGAAGAAAATGCCGAACTGACACAAGCCAACGTTGCGTGCGCATACCGCAGAAACGGCGCCATAAGCGACTTGGAGCAGATAGCCCAATTCCAAAAAATTGTCAAGAACTATATTCAGATGTGTAATGAGCTTGAGAAGTAAAAACGAATTGGAATGTCTGGCTACGCGCCTGCGCGAAGAGATGCACGTCACGACGAAAGATCCCGTACGTATTCATCAGATTCTGAAAGAGAAAAACATCTTGACCTGGTTTCGGAAGCTGGATGACAATTTTTCAGGTATGGCTATCCGTATCCAAGCAGGTGATAGAAGCCGATACTTTATGCTGATCAATACGGCCCAGTCCTATGCCAAACAACGGTTCACCGCCTGTCACGAGCTATACCACCTGCTTTATCAAGAACAATTTACCGTATCGCAAAACAATGCAGGGTTGTTCAACAAAAAGGAAACAGAAGAATACAATGCCGACCTTTTTGCCTCCTACCTGTTGTTGCCCGAAATGGGGTTGAAGGAATTGACGCCGGATAAAGAACAAGGTCGAAACAAAATAACACTTGCCACTCTGCTGAAAATAGAGCAAAACTTCGGGTGTTCACGCAGTGCATTGCTCATGCGTCTGAAGGGTTTGGGATGGATTACCGACGAGGTTTTTGCCCGCTACCAGAAAGATGTCCGAAAATCGGCCATCGAATATGGTTACAGCACCAGGCTTTACGAACCGACCTGCCAGACGGAACTGGTCGGAGACTACAACCTGAAAGCACGGGCCTTGTATGATGCCGGACTCATTTCGCAGGCAAAATATTTTTCATTACTGGCCGATATGGGCCTTGACTTTTCAAAAGAACTGGGCGATGGCGAAGAATAAGGTCCTATTGATTGACGCGGATGTCATTTCGCATTTCATTGCTACCGGTCGCATTGACACGCTGACAGCGATTCTCGCTCCCCATGCCGTCTATGTGGTGGACAATGTGTACAAAGAAGCCACCTGGCACCCTACCGATTCCCAACGCAAAGCCAAAGTAGACGCCTGGATGACCCGCTGCAAAGTTTCGCGCATAGGCTTTCCCTATACGAACGACCATGTCAAGAAGGAATTCTTCCGCCTGAAGAAAGAAAGCCCGCTTTTGGGAGAAGGCGAAAGGGCCTGCATGTCGATGGCTCGTTTCGGGCATGAAGTGGTGGCCAGCAGCAATTTCAGGGATGTGGCCGACTATTGTGACGCATTCGGCATTGAATACATCGGCACCTTAGACATCCTGGCTATTGCATTGAACAAAGGCATCTACACACAAGAAGACTGCAATAACTTTATTGCCGACGCCGTCAGTCTCAACAAGGCCCGGTTCCCCGTCAGCGACATCACTCACTACACGCCGACACGCGACCTGAACGATTTTTGAAGAACCTGTCTCATCACTTCTGAAACTCCGCTTTCAGCTTCATCACTCCCTTATACAAGCCGTCGTATGCAATGTGGATAAAGCGGTCTATCTTATGCGAATTTTGCATCATTTTGACAAACTGCTGGCGGGAAGCGCGCAAGTTGGTCACCTTAACCCTCTCTCCTTCTTGCAACCACTTGTTCCGTTCGGTAGAAATGGCATTGGCTATGCTCCTTGCACTACAATTCAGCCAAGGTGAATCAGGAAACCATTCCTGCATCTGGTTGATGAATTCAACATCTTTTGTCTGAAAGTTCATCACCTCGGCATCGTCCAACGCAGCATGCAGCCAAAAGAGTTCATTTTTCCCCTGCAGTTGCTCCAATGCCGAAGCTATCAGGTCGCGAAGCTGCCCAAGCCGTTCGGCTGTGGCAAATAGCGAAGGGGAAAAAATGAGGTTATTGAGGTTGGCATTTTTCTGTTCGGCTTCCGTCGTTTCTCTATCGTTCTGTATGGGGTTTGCCTCCGTCGCCTCCACGTGCATGTCGCCCTGCACGATGGTCTGGAACTTGATGTCCGTCATCTGGCAGCGGTCGAAGTAGATGCCGCCATAGAAGTTTTTCACTTCCGTCTGTTGTTGCTTGTTGTCTTCCATGTCTGTTGTCAATTTTGGGGTAAACTTTGGCTGGCAGGCTCAGCATGGATGCTGACACCCTTTATCTGGTTTCCGCTGAAGTGGTTGGCGCCTTCGTAGTAGTTGTACTGCGTGTGTGGCGCCCGGTCGACAGGCTTCTTTATGGCCCTGTCCACCCGTTCCACATGCTCTTTGACGCATTCCGAGTACTTCATGGTTGTCAGGCACGAGAGGAGCGCCACCAGCCCCGCTTTGCTGAACACCTCCAGCGCCCTGTCTATCAAGGCGGCCATCAGCTTCGACCCGGGTTCCACCTCCACGGCTGTCTCTATCTCCGTCCGGCAGAGGTCGAAATCTTCGGGCATCACCTGCGGCTTTTCGGCTTCACCCGACGGAGGTGTACCGGGTGGACACTCTTCCCTCAGGTTGCAGTAGGATGTCTCGATGCATTCCAATATCTGCAACCGCTCGTTTTTCTTGTTCCAACGGAAAACGATTTCCTTGATGTACGCGCAGTTGAAATGGTCCGTTGCCAGCATCCAGTCCTTGGTTGTCATGTCGGCACGCACATGATGAGCCGGTTCTGGCAGCGGAGCGTCCACATCGAAACTTGCCAGGTTGAACACATGATCCCAGTCGGGCGCTCTCAGAAAACCCAGAAACCAAGGTCTCGATCGTTTTCTCTCTTTCTGCCACAGAATGACAAATACGCTGTGAAAGAATGTGGAAGGCTTCCCGTACTTGTCCATCAGATGTTTTTCCCTCAATATCTGCAAATGTTCCACAGCCTGCTCGATGGGTATTCTCATCAGGCATAGCGCCGCATAGACCAACGACAGGCACAGTTGGGTGGCAGAAGAATCAGACTTCAGGTGCCTGCTCCGAAAGACGTACCCCTCCCAGATATCTTCTTCGTCAGCATGCTTCACCAGAAAAGCCCGCATACTCTGCAAGTATACTTCATTCAAAACCTCTATGGCGGGGATGGACAGTTTATGTTCTTCTTTTAAAGTCCGGAAGATGGAATAAATTTCGTTCCACAACTTGTTGTCACCGATAAGGTGGTCGATGTCTGCAAATTTACGACAGACTATTGATCGATATTGAAGATATGCTTTCATAGTTATGCCCTCCCTTATTTTATGTTTGTCAACAAATATACAAATCCTATTCAAGTAAACAAAGCTAAATGCGGTTTTTAACACAACATTTTAATAGTCTATTACGAATTACAGATTACAGTTAGCCAAATCGAAATGTGCGCGCCACTTATACAGTTATATTATATATATATATTTATATATATAATATAAAATTCTGTACACACTCTTTCAAATC
>CHCFR05602__coassemble_719_pt1 | contig 16695 bp, 10 predicted proteins | sample CHCFR05602__metabat2_low_PE_022 | metagenome-assembled genome bin CHCFR05602 | reverse complement strand
TGCCATGCATGAATGTTCTGTACCCTTTTATTTTACAAAAGGTAATAAAGAAATTGCAGATAAATATGGCATTTACATTGGGACTTCCCATTGCGAACCGATGATGCGGAATACGAATGGCGAATGGAAACGAGATGGAATAGGTGAATATGACTATGTGAATAATAGCGCGCATGTACGGGCTTTTTGGGAGGAACGTGTCAAAGAGGTGGCTGGCTATGACAATCTCTATACATTGGGTATGAGGGGTGTGCATGACGGAGCCATGAAGGGTGCAAAGACTGTTAATGAACAGAAGCAAGTACTTGAACGGGTATTAAAGGACCAGCGTAGCTTGCTAGCTAGTTATGTTGATAAAACCGTGGCTAATATTCCTCAGGTTTTTATACCATATAAAGAAGTTCTAGACGTATATAATGCAGGGTTAGAGGTTCCAGATGATGTGACTTTGATGTGGTGTGATGATAATTATGGTTATATTCGTCATTTCCCGACAGCAGCGGAAAAGGCTCGGAAGGGTGGTAACGGGATTTATTATCATATTTCTTATTGGGGACGCCCTCATGACTATCTTTGGCTTTGCACGGTTCAGCCAGGCTTGATTTATCAGCAAATGACTCAAGCTTATGAGCGAGGCATTCGTAAAATGTGGGTGTTAAATGTTGGGGATATCAAGCCGGGCGAATATCAGATAGAGTTGTTTTTAGATATGGCTTGGGATATTGGTGAAGTGAAGAAACAGGGCGTTACTAAGCATTTGCATCGTTTTTTAGAAAGAGAGTTTGGGCAATCTGTTGCTACGCAAACGCTTCCAGTCTTGCTTGAACATTATCGATTAGCCTATATACGTAAGCCAGAGTTTATGGGAGCGACTCGTACTGAGGAAAAGGATCCTAAATATAAGGTTATAACCGATTTGCCTTGGAGTGAAACTTATATTCGAGAACGAATATTAGCTTATCAGCAGCTTTCAGATCGGGTAGAAAAAATCTCATCTGAAGTCACAGAAAGTCGGAAAGATGCGTTCTTTCAATTGATAAAATATCCTGTGCAGGCAGCTTCTCAGATGAATTTTAAGTTGTTGGGAGCCCAGCTGGCCAGACATGGAAAAGGAGATTGGAGTAGGAGTGATATGGCTTATGATAGCATCGTATCTTTGACCCAATTATATAATACAAGTAAGTGGAATCATATAATGGATTGCTCTCCTCGCCGTTTACCTGTTTTTGATCGTGTACAGCCTTCTTCGTCTATAGAGAATATGTTGGAAGAGTCTGAAATCCTTTTCCAATGGAATGGTGCTGACTGTATTGAAAATCATCCAGTGATATGTGAGGGAATCGGTTACGAAGGAAAAGCCGTTTCTTTGGACCAAGGACAACAACTGTCTTTTGATTTTGAATATCAATCAGCCGATTCTTTAGTTTTCGAAGTATGTTTGCTCCCAAATCATCCGGTAGAGGGTGAGAAGCTTCGTTTTGAACTTTCTTTGGATGGAGGTGAAGGGATTGTTTGTAGTTATCAGACAAAAGGGCGGAGTGAAGAATGGAAGATGAATGTTTTGCGTAATCAGGCTATTCGTCGTGTTGTACTGAAGCCGCAAGCAACGGTGAATCATCGGTTGAAGCTCAAAGCTTTAGATGAAGGTGTTGTATTGGATCAGATAAAGGTATTTACAAACTGATAGCAAACAGATAAATATAAAATAAATGGGACAAATTAAGAATTTATTGAGTGCAGTAGTTGCTTTTAGTCTGGTAACTTCTTTGTATGCACAACCTCATTATGATTATTCCAAACTGCAACGTGAGGATTTGGGAAGAGGTGTTGTAGCTATTCGTGAAAGTGAGAATGCAGTCTGCCTTTCTTGGCGTTATCTTTCATCCGATCCGGTTCAGACAACTTTTAATGTGTATCGGAATGGCGAAAAAATAGCTGAAGTTCCAAGTAATACAGGAACTTTCTATAGGGATCTCTATGCAGGGAACGAAAAAACGGTTTATACTGTAAAGGCTGTACTCGACGGGGAGGAACAACAGAATAAGTGTGAATCTTATACTTTGCCAGCTGATGCTCCTATGGGGTATTTGCAGATTCCGTTAGATAAGCCAGCTGATGGAGTAACACCTGCAGGCGATACATTTACGTATAGTGCAAATGATGCTTCTATAGGTGATGTTGATGGAGACGGACAGTATGAAATCATTTTGAAATGGGATCCTTCCAATGCACATGATAATTCTCATGATGGTTATACAGGAAATGTACTTGTAGATTGTTATCGTTTGACGGGTGAGAAATTGTGGCGCATTGATTTGGGGCGTAATATCCGTGCGGGTGCTCACTATACTCAATTCATGGTGTTTGATTTCGATAATGATGGTAAAGCCGAAATCGTGATGAAAACGGCAGATGGAACGGTCGATGGTAAAGGACAGGTGATCGGTAAAGCTGATGCTGATTATCGGGAAGCAGGAATTGCTAATGATAAAGGACGTACCCGTAGCCTTCAGGGGCGAATTATGAAGGGTAGTGAATATTTGACGGTTTTTAGTGGGTTGACAGGAGAAGCGTTGAAAACCGTTGATTATGTGCCTGCTCGTGGCAATATTCAGGATTGGGGAGATAATTATGCAAACCGTTGTGACCGTTTTTTAGCTTGTGTGGCATATCTGGATGGAATTCATCCAAGTGTGGTAATGTGTCGTGGATATTATACGAGGACAGTTTTAGCTGCTTTTGACTGGGATGGAAAAGAGCTGACTCAACGCTGGATATTTGATAGTAATAATCCTGGTGGAGAGGGATATACCGGCCAAGGGAATCATAACTTGCGTGTAGGTGACGTGGATGGTGATGGATGTGATGAGATTGTATACGGATCTTGTGCAATAGACAATGACGGAAAGGGACTTTATACGACAGGTATGGGACATGGCGATGCCATGCATATGACATGTTTTTCTCCTGATATGCAAGGACTTCAAGTATGGGATTGTCATGAAAATAAAAAAGATGGTTCAAGTTTTCGTGATGCAGCTACAGGGAAAGTACTGTTTCAAGTAAAAAGCACAAAAGATGTTGGTCGTTGTATGGCTGCGGATATTGATCCGCGTAATCTGGGGTTGGAGATGTGGTCTTTAGATTCGCATGGGCTGCGTAATGTGCAAGGAGAAGTATTAGGAACGACTCCAAAATCAATGCCTGTTAATATGGCTGTATGGTGGGATGGTGATTTGCTTCGTGAACTGTTGGATAAAAATGCAGTGTTAAAATATGATTGGAAAGAGGGTATATGTAAACCTTTAATTAATTTTGAAGGGGCAGCATTTAATAACGGTACCAAATCCAATCCTTGTTTACAAGGTGATTTGATTGGTGATTGGCGTGAAGAGGTGTTGGTACGTGAGGTGGATAGCAAAGCATTGCGTTTGTATGTGACAACCATCCCTACGCAATATCGTTTTCATACCTTTTTGGAAGATCCTATTTATCGTATCAGCATTGCAACACAAAATGTTGCCTATAATCAGCCTACGCAACCTGGTTTCTATTTTGGTGCAGATCTGAAGATAGGCGTGTTTAGAGGATATGAATTTAAGTAAAAAGATTATTATATTATCTATTGTTAATACCATTAAGACATGAATCTGAAAACATTAAGTATGATGGGTGCCTTGTTGTTCATGGCAGGTTTAGGAACCCATGCACAGAAAAAAAATGTAGTGAACGACTCGAATACCCCATTACATCTGTTGCAACCGGAGTATAAAGTGCCTTATGGCGAGTTGTCTGTTAAAGACATAAAGTCTGATATGGATCGTATCTTGCATTATTTGGAAGCTAACACCCCAGCACGTGTAGTGGACAAAAAGTCTGGGAAGGTAATAACCGACTATAACAAACTGAATGTAAACTCTCAATTAGAACGAGGTGCCTTCCGTTTGGCCAGCTACGAATGGGGAGTAACTTATTCGGCAATGCTTACTGCAGCCGAAACTACCGGCGATCAGGCTTATTTCGATTACGTAAAAGACCGTTTTACGTTCTTAGCCGAAGTGGCACCTCATTTCCGTCGTGTACTTGAGAAGGAAGGCGATGTCGATCCTCAAATGAAACAGATTTTAACTCCTCATGCTTTGGATGATGCCGGAGCTGTGTGTGCGGCTATGATCAAAGCTATGCAGAAAGATCCTTCGTTGAAGTTGAATGGATTGATAGAAAACTATATGGATTTTATCTTAAATAAAGAATATCGGTTAGCCGATGGAACGTTTGCACGAACTCGCCCTCAACATAACACGTTATGGCTTGATGACATGTTTATGGGTATTCCACCAGTAGCTTATTATTCCTATGTGGCTGCTGAGAAAAAGGAAAGTTATATGGCTGAAGCTTTGCGTCAGATTTTTCAATTTGCAGAGCGCATGTGGGTGCCTGAAAAAAAACTCTTCCGTCATGGATGGGTGGAAGGTATGCAGGATCATCCTGCTTTCCATTGGGGACGTGCTAACGGTTGGGCGTTGCTGACAATGTGTGAAGTGCTTGATGTGTTGCCCGAGGATTATCCTCAGCGTGACAAGTTGCTGGAACTCTTCCGTGCCCATGTTCGTGGATTGGCAGCATGTCAGAGTGGGGAAGGTTTTTGGCATCAGTTGCTCGACCGCAATGACTCTTACCTTGAGACGTCGGCTACGGCCATTTATGTATACTGTTTCGCTCATGCCATCAACAAGGGATGGATTGATGCAATGGCCTATGGCCCTGTAGCTCAGTTCGGTTGGCATGCCGTATCTACTCAAATCAATGAAGAGGGACAGGTTGACGGAACTTGTGTCGGTACGGGTATGGCTTTTGATCCAGCATTCTATTATTATCGTCCAGTAAATGTGTATGCAGCTCATGGTTATGGCCCTGTAATATGGGCTGGTGCCGAAATGATTAAAATGCTTGGTGAACAACATCCAAAGATGAACGACAGTGCCGTGCAATATTATCGGACAGAACAAAAAACAAATGAGCCTATTTTCCATGTAACCGATGGGGGAAAATAATGATAATTCTATATTGAAAAGGAGGAATTTTATGAAACGTGAAGCTTTTAAGATGTTCTTGAAACCGGGTTTCGAGAAAGAGTATGAGAAAAGACATGCGGCAATTTGGCCTGAGTTGAAAAAAATGCTTTCTGACGGTGGTGTTTATGATTATTCTATCTATTGGGATAAAGATACGAATATCCTGTTTGCTTGCCAGAAGACAAAGGGGGAAGAGTCGTCTCAGGATATGGGCGCCAATCCGATTGTCCAGAAATGGTGGGACTATATGGCTGATATTATGGAAGTCAACCCTGATAATTCTCCCGTCACGATTCCTTTGCCTGAAGTGTTCCACATGGATTGATCCTGTGGCACATTGTAAAAATAGTACATCAGTTTTTTTCTGATGTACTATTTTTTTGTACATTTGTTCGCTATGGAACATATGATTTGGGTATGAGAAAACTATTTTTACTGCTTGTATCTGTATTATTCAGCCTGTATGTCGCGGCTGATGTTGAAATACGTTCGGAACATCTGACAACGAGTAATGGAATTTCTAATAATTCTGTTCGTTGTATGTATCAAGACAGCAAAGGATTTATTTGGATGGGAACTCTGAACGGATTGAGCCGATATGACGGCAATTCTTTTGTGACTTACCGGCCGAGCCAGAAAGGAGGAATTGCGCTGGGAGATCATCGTATCCGTGATTTGGTAGAAGATAAGAATGGTTTTTTGTGGATAGCAACTTCGGCAGAGGTATATAGCTGCTATGACTTGCAAAGGGAATGTTTTGTAGACTTTACAGGGTGTGGTGAATATCGGGAACTCTATAGCGACAAAATTATAGACCGTAATGGGAATGTTTGGCTTTGGTTGAATGGAAATGGATGTCGGAAAGTAACTTATGCGGACGGGCAATTTTCCTCAATCGTCTTCAAGACAGAAAAGAATAATTTGCCTTCCAATAAGGTGACGTACGTATATGAGGATTTACAAGGAGGTGTCTGGATTGGTACAGATAACGGGGTGGTTCAAGTCATTGGAGATCGTACTGTTTTGGTCATTCCTTCACATAGGGCTTCTAAGATTATTTCTGATGGAGGAGATCTGTTCTTTTTGTCAGCGGATGGCCGTTTTGTCGTAAAGAAAGGGGATGAGGAATGCAAGTATGTAGCTCGTTTGCAAGAAAGTGGAATTCGCATCGATGAGGAACTGCGCATTCAAGACGATTGGGTGATATTTACCAATAAGGGGTGCTATGTGTTTAACTTAAAAACGTTTGAACTTAGAAAGAGTACGCTGCTGGATGTGCAGAACGGACAGGTACAGAAAGATAATCGTGGCAATTATTGGGTATTCAATCATACAGGAAAAGTCTGGTTTCTTGATACAAAGACTCGTGCAGTCAAGTCTTTTCAGCTTATTCCTTCCGATAGGGTTAATTATATAGACGAAGAACGTTATCATGTGGTTTGGGACTCACGTGACCTGATTTGGATATCTACGTACGGAAACGGATTGTTTGTTTATGATCCTACTCATGATGTATTGCAGCATTTTACTGCTGATATGAGCGGTTTTAGTCATGTTGCGTCTAATTATCTTCTTTATCTTATAGAGGATCGTACTGGAGGAATCTGGGTAAGTACTGAATATGCGGGTGTTTCTCATTTGTTGGTGCTGAATGAGGGAGCTGATAGGGTCTTTCCGGAAAAAGGGTCATGGGACGGTCGTGCCAATACAGTAAAGATGATTAACCGTATGGCAGGCGGAAGCATTTGGCTGGGTACGCGTCAGGGTGGGTTGTATGTGTACGACCAATCGTCGCGAACATTGGAAAAGCGTGGCTTTTATGATTCGAACGTTTATGCTGTGGCCGAAGGGCCCGATGGTAGTCTTTGGCTGGGTACGCGTGGAAATGGTCTTTCTGTAGATGGGAAATGGTATAGAAACACTTCGGAAGATGCATTTTCGCTAGGCAGTAACAGTATTTTTGCTATGTTGCGTGACAAGAAGGATCGTATGTGGGTTGGTACCTTTGGTGGCGGATTGAATTTGGCTGTTCCTGACGAGGCTGGAGATGGATATCATTTCCGTCGTTTCTTTACCGATACGTATTCGCAAAGGCAGATACGTGTCATTTGTGAAGAACCCAATGGCTATTTATGGGTCGGTTCGAGTGCGGGAATCTTTATTTTTCATCCAGACTCTCTTCTACAAGATCCTCAGAATTATGTAGCCTATAATATAGACAACGGTGCTTTGCGAAGTAACGAAATCAAGTGTATGTTGCGCGACAGTAAAGGGCGTATGTGGTTGGGCACATCGGGTAAGGGTTTTAGTATGTGCCGTCCTGAGGGGAATTATAAAGACTTGGACTTCGTCCATTTCGACGTGAGCGATGGGCTGGTAAACAGCATGGTACAGTCGATTGTAGAGGACCGGAACGGAAAGTTGTGGATTGCTACAGAATTGGGGCTTTCCTGCTTTGATCCTGACAGTTATACATTCGAGAATTTCTTCTTTTCATCTTATATCTTGGGAAATGCTTACAGCGAAAACAGTTGCGCGGTGGCTGATGATGGGACATTACTGTTTGGATCGAACTACGGGCTGGTGGTTGTAGACCCTGCGGTTGTGGTGGGCAATACGCAGGCGTCACCGATGGTGTCGTTCACTAATCTGCACGTTAATGGTATAGCTGTGCGTCCGGGTGACGTGGATTCGCCACTGGAGCACGCGATGATCTATACCGACAAAATTGAACTGAAACATTACCAGAATTCGTTCGTGATAGATTTCTCTACATTCGAATATTCGATGGTCAACGACATCAAATATACTTACCGTTTGGATAATTACGACCGGGAGTGGAGTACTTTGTCTTCCTTGAATTTTGCTGCCTACAAGAATCTAGATCCGGGGCATTATACCTTGCGTGTGAAGGCATGTAACGGTCAGGGAGTTTGGGCGGAGAAAGAAGCAGTTTTGCAGGTTGTTATTGTTCCGCCGTTTTGGCGTACGGGATGGGCGTTCATTCTTTACGTACTCGTGTCTGCCGTGGCACTCTATGTCGCCTTCAGGTTGGTGCGTAATTTCAATGTTCTGCGCAACCGCATTCAGGTGGAGAAGCAACTGACGGAATACAAATTGGTTTTTTTTACTAATATTTCCCATGAATTCCGTACACCGCTGACGCTGATACAAGGTGCTCTGGAGAAGGTGCAGCGCATGGAGAAGATCCCCAAGGAGATGAATTACTCGCTTAAAGTAATGGAGAAGAGCACCCAGCGTATGCTGCGTCTGATTAACCAGTTGCTCGAGTTCCGCAAGATGCAGAACAACAAGCTGGCTCTCTCGCTGGAGGAAACCGATGTCGTCGCCTTTCTTTACGAGATATTCCTAAGCTTTAGCGATGCCGCGGAATCGAAGAACATGGATTTCCAGTTCGTGCCTTCACATACGTCCTACACGATGTTTATCGATAAGGGACATTTGGATAAGGTGACCTACAACCTCCTGTCCAATGCCTTCAAATACACTCCCAGTGGTGGCAAGGTGACTTTCACTGTCGATGTGGACGAGGAGCGGAAGAAGCTTGTCATTACAGTTCGCGATACAGGAGTCGGTATACCACCTGAAAAACGTAACGAGCTGTTCAAGCGTTTCATGCAGAGCAGTTTCTCCGGAAGCAGTGTCGGCGTGGGGTTACACTTGAGCCATGAGTTGGTTTGCGTACACAAGGGTACCATTGAGTTCAGCGAGAATGAGGGCGGTGGTTCCGTCTTTACTGTCACTCTGCCTACCGACCCTTCTGTTTACGAGGAGAAGGACTTTCTCATCCCTCACAACGTCCTGCTCGAAGAGGAGCGAAAGCATCAAGAGCAGGTGGCCGCTGCTCGCATGGAGGCCGACATTGAGCTGCCCGAGGTGGAACCTATCAACAAGAAACGGGTGCTTATCATCGAGGATGATAACGACGTACGCGAGTTTCTCAAAGAAGAGGTTGGGCGCTATTTTGAAGTCATGGCTGAGGCTGATGGTGTGGCAGGACTGGCACGTGCTCGCGAATATGATGCCGACCTGATTATTTGTGATGTCTTAATGCCCGGTATGACGGGTTTCGAAGTGACTCGCAAGTTGAAGAACGATTTCAACACGAGCCATATTCCCATCATCCTGCTCACTGCTATGAACTCCGCCGAGAGTCACTTGGCTGGCGTTGAGAGCGGAGCGGACGCCTACATCACCAAGCCATTTAGTCCTAAGTTGCTTTTGGCTCGTGCTTTCAAGCTGATAGAGCAGCGCGAGAAGCTTAAGGAAAAATTTTCTAACGCTCCTAACATGCTCCGGCCCACTATTTGCTCCTCCGACAAGGACAAGGCTTTTGCTGACCAGTTACAAGCCGTCGTTGAGCAGCAGTTGGAGAACGCCCAATTTACTGTCGACGAGTTTGCTTCCATCATGGGGCTGGGACGTACGGTTTTCTACCGTAAGGTACGTGGTGTAACCGGTTATTCGCCGAACGAGTACATCCGCATCGTGCGCATGAAGAAGGCAGCCGAGTTGCTGTTGGAGAGTAACTATACCGTGTCCGAGGTATCCTACAAGGTGGGCATCAACGATCCGTTCTACTTCAGCAAGTGTTTTAAACACCATTTCGGCGTCTCGCCCTCGGCCTACCGTGAAGGTACGGCGGCAAAGCCCGGGGAGACGCCTGCCGGCGGGGGAGACGAGGCTTGAGTATTGCTCGTTGTCCAGTGTATCTGTCTCGCCGCAGACGAAAAAGTTCGGCCGCTGTCCAATGCCGAGTCTTTTGCATGTCTGTCAGGAGCACCGGTTTGGTTTCGGCTGCTCGTATATTTTGATTTTTATCCGTTTGTTTAATAACAAATGCATAAACAAAGTGTCGGAGACCTTGGCGAGTTTCGGAGGAAAACAAAAACGTGCATCCCAAAGGAGTCGGAATGCACGTTTGGGCACTGTGTGCTAATGTTAGGTCAGCTTTCCTTAGCCTTGAAGGCGAGTGCGTACATGCGCATCTGTTTCACCATGGCCAGCAAGCCGTTGCTGCGGGTGGGCGAGAGGTGCTCCTGCAGGCCGATGCGGGGGATGAAGTAGAGGTCGGCGGCAAGAATTTCGTCGGGCGTGTGCCCGGAGAGCACCTTGATGAGCAGGGCGATGATGCCCTTCACGATAAGGGCGTCGCTCTCGGCCTGGAAGATGACTTTGCCGTACTCTTCGTCGGCTTGCAGCCATACGCGGCTTTGGCAGCCTTCTATCAGGTTTTGGTCGGTCTTGTAGCGTTCGTCGAGAGCCGGCTGTTCGTTGCCCAGGTCGATGAGCAGCTGGTAGCGGTCCATCCAGTCGTCGAAGTCACTGAATTCGGCGATGACTTCGTCTTGCATTTCGTTGATTGTCATATCTATTGTCTTTTTTGAATTTATTTTTCGTTGTAGATTACCTCCAGTACCGTCTGTCCTACGGCCATCAGCGTGTTCTTGTCTATTACGTCCATGGTGTCGCCCGTGGTGTGCCAAAAGTCGCCGAAGCCCGTGTCGCACTTCGGGTCGTAGTTGATGATGTCCACGCAGGGTATCTTGCGTAGGTTGTAGACATAGAGGTGGTCATCCGTCACTTCCGTTCCGTCTTCCTTGGGGAAGAAAGCTTCAAATCCCAGGCGGTGGGCGGCGTCCCAGATCTTTTTTACCTGCTTGCCCGCCGTGCGCTTGGAGAAAAGCTCTTGGTAGAAAGTGGCGTTCTTGCCGCCCACCATGTCGAGCAGGATGCCGAAGCGGGCGTTGTAGTTGTCCACATGGGGCACGCGCCCCCAGTATTGCGAGCCTAGGCACCAGGTATCGGGCTTGTATGGCCCCTTGTGGAAGGTGGGGGTGCCATAGTCTTCGGCGTCGAAGAAGATGATGTCGATACCGATGGCGGGTGCTTGTCGTTGTAGCTGGCGGGCTACTTCGAGCAGCACACCTACGCCGCTGGCACCGTCGTTCACGCCCAGGATAGGCGTCTTGTGCTTCGACTTGTCCTTGTCTTCGTCGGCATAGGGGCGGCTGTCCCAGTGGGCGAAGAGCAGCACGCGTCGGCGGCTGTCGGGGTTGTAGGCGCCGATGATGTTACGCGCTTTCAGAATGGTGTTGTCATAGGCCACGAGGTCGGCATACTGGTTGTAGACTTTGGCACCGAGCTGTTCCAGTTTGGCAGCAAGGTAGTCGCCGCAAGCTCTGTGAGCAGCCGTGTTGGGTACACGGGGACCGAAGTTGGCCTGTATCTGGACATAGGCGTAGGCGCTGTCGGCGTTAAATGCGGGTACGTTGACAGATTCCGTTTTGTCTTTGTTTTCCTCTGTGCCGGAGGCTTTGCTCTTGTTGCCGCAGGCGATGGCAGCCACCACCATCAGCAGGAGCAGGGAAGCAAAGGTGCATTGTTTTCTTTTCATAATTGGGGAATTATTTTTTTCTAGTTAGGAAAATAGATTTCTCTAGTTAGGGAATAATCTAGCTATAGTTGGAAGGTGAGCCGTACTCCCTTTTTGTCGACATCCAGCTGGACAGGTGCGCCGCAGACGAGTGGCAGGTTCATCGTGACATGGCCCACGGGGAAGTTGAAGCAGACGGGGTAGTCGTATTCCTTCACTAGGTCGGCCAGTGCTCCATAGAGTTCCTTGCCCAGCTGTTTTTTCTCTTCGTATTCGGTAAACTGGCCGATGACGAGGCCCGACAGACGTTCGAGCACACCGCCCAGCTTCAGGTTGTACATCATGCGCTCAATGGCATGCGGGCGTTCGCCCACATCTTCTATAAAGAGCACGGTGCCGTCGGTGGGGATATCGTAGGGCGTGCCACGTAGGCCGTTGAAGACGGCAAAGTTTCCTCCTCGCAGGATGCCTTCGGCCGTACCGCGGCGGTTTAGCTTGTGAGCGTCACAGGTATAACTGAAACTTCCTTCGGGTGTGGCGGCGGCTCCAGTCAGTATGTCGCGCAGGGCTTGCGTACAGAAATCATCTTCGGGTTCTACGGTGAGATGGCGTGCCATGGGCGCATGCAGCGAAGCGAAGCCTTCCTTCTGCCACAGGTTGTGCAGGGCGGTAATGTCGCTGAAGCCGATGAGCCATTTGGGTGACTCCCTGAAGCGGCTGAAGTCTAGCTTGCCTACCAGATGCACCGCACCATATCCGCCGCGGCTGCACAGAATGGCTCGTGTGTTCGGATCGTCCATCGCTTCCTGCAAGTCTTCCAGCCGCTGGCTGACAGTACCTGCATAGACTCCGTTGGAACTGCCTGCGTGGCGTGACAGCACGGGTTGCAGGCCCCATGAGGCCAGCCGCTTGACGGCTCCCTTCAGGAACGACTTGTCTATCTTGCCGGAGGGCGAGAGGATGACAACCTTGTCGCCTTCATGCAGGTAAGGGGGAATAATCAGCTTGTCCATATACATTCATCATAATTTATGTTGCTGCAAAAATACGAAAAGGCGAGCGGAGAACAAAATATTGAAACTTGTTTCGGATATTTTTTATCCCGAGTTGCTTCTTGTTTTTGTTTACCATAGATTAGGCAGATTGCCACAGAACGTTTTTATTCACAGTCTGCCGCTACCGAGAGGAAAATTTGTGTCCATCTGCGTATCTGTGGTCGGTCCTGATGTGAATTCTGTCGTGGAAAGGGATTGGTGTTGTCAAAATGTTATTAAACAACTGCAAAAATAGGCGGATGGATGCTGTGTTTTTCGACATTTTTTCGGATATTTGCTAAAAATCTAACGTCATGAAACCTATACGCAACTTTAATCAACTGACGGAACACCTGAAGACGCTGAACCGCAGGAAACGCATTGCTGTGGTCTGTGCCAACGACCCCAATACCGAGTATGCCATTGCAAGGGCCTTGGAAGAGGGCATTGCCGAGTTTCTGATGATTGGTGACTCGGCCATTCTTGAGAAATATCCCTCGTTGAAGCAATACCCCGACAACGTTCGTACCATTCACATCGAGGATCCCGACGAGGCGGCTCGCGAGGCGGTGTGCATTGTGCGCGAGGGTGGAGCCGACATCCTGATGAAGGGCATCATCAATACCGACAATCTGCTCCGCGCCATCCTCGACAAGGAGCATGGCCTACTGCCCAAGGGCAAGGTGCTGACGCATCTGGCCGTGATGCAGATACCCACGTACGACAAGCTGCTGTTCTTCTCCGATGCTGCTGTTATCCCGAGGCCCACGCTTCAGCAACGCATCGAGATGATCTGGTACGCCATTCGCACCTGCCGTCATTTTGGCATCGAGCAGCCCCGCATTGCCCTGATACATTGTACGGAGAAGGTCAGCGCCAAGTTCCCCCACTCGCTGGATTATGTGAACATCGTCGAGCTGGCCGAGGCGGGTGAGTTCGGCAACGTCATCATTGATGGCCCGTTGGACGTGAAGACCTCGTGCGAGAAGACCAGTGGCGACATCAAGGGCATTGTGTCGCCCATCAATGGCGAGGCCGACGTGCTTATCTTCCCCAACATCGAGTCGGGAAACGCCTTTTACAAGGCCGTTTCTCTCTTCTCGCATGCCGATATGGCGGGATTGTTACAAGGTCCTGTCTGCCCTGTGGTGCTGCCTTCGCGTAGTGACAGCGGTCTGTCCAAGTATTACAGCATCGCTATGGCCTGTCTTACCAGCAATGGACAAGACACCATTGAATGACAGGAAATGAGCAGTTTGATCGTTTACCATTAAGTATTAACTATTCCCATGAAGATATTAGTTATCAACCCCGGCTCCACCTCGACCAAGATGGCCGTTTTCGAGGACGAAAAGCCTGTATTTGTCAAGACGCTGCGACATTCTGTTGACGAGCTGGTACACTATCCACGTGTCATTGACCAGTTTGAGTTCCGTAAGAATCTGGTGCTCGCCGAGCTGGAACATGAGGGCATCCCCTTTGCCTTCGACGCCATCATCGGTCGGGGCGGCCTGCTGAAACCCATCCCCGGCGGTGTCTACGAGGTGAACGATGCTATGATCAACGACTGCATGCATGCCATGCGTACCCATGCCTGCAATCTGGGTTGCCTGATAGCCTCCGAGCTAGCTCACGCCCTGCCCGGCTGCCGGGCATTTATTGCTGACCCTGGCGTGGTGGACGAACTGGACGAGGTGGCCCGCGTCACGGGTTCGCCTCTCATGCCCCGTATCACCATCTGGCATGCACTGAATCAGCGCGCCATCGCCCGCCGTTATGCTGCCGAGCGGACGGCGGAACAGCCCGACAGGCCCGTGCGTTACGAAGACCTGAACCTGATTGTCTGTCACCTGGGTGGCGGCATCTCCGTAGCTGCCCATCGCAAGGGACGCTGTGTAGACGTGAACAACGCCCTTGACGGTGAAGGTCCCTTCTCACCCGAACGGGCTGGCACCCTGCCTGCGGGCGATCTCATTGATCTCTGTTTTTCTGGCAGGCTCTCGCAGAGCGAGCTGAAGAAACGCATCTCGGGGCGTGCGGGCCTGGCAGCCCACTTGGGTACGACCGACGTGCAGGCAGTGGTGAAACGTATTGAGGAGGGCGACGAGCATGCCCGGTTGGTGCTGGACGCCATGATTTATCAGATAGCTAAGAGTGTGGGCGCGGAGGCAGTCGTGCTCTACGGAAAGGTAGATGCCATTCTACTGACGGGTGGTATCGCCCATTCGGATTACATCACCTCGCGCCTCAAGGAGCGTGTGTCCTTCTTAGCGCCCGTCCGCGTCTATCCCGGCGAAGACGAGCTGGAAGCTCTGGCTCTGAATGCGCTGGGCGCGTTGCGGGGTGAGCTGGAGGTGCAGGTATATCAGTAATGAGGGAATAAATGCTTTTGTTGTTAATGCTCTTTTGTCGGGAAAAAGCATTTATCTCCTTATTAGAATCGGACTTCCCAGCGGCTTGGAATCAGGAGAAACTACGCTCTTGGTTCTTGCTATCGGAGGAATTTGGTCGTCTTCCATAAATTTTTGAATGTTGTACTGGATATCTGACAGTTCCATGATTCGTTTGGTGATACACCAACGGCTTTGTGCGTTGAAATAGGGAATGTTGTTGTTCATGCAGCTGTTCTCCTCCGGACGCCATACGCCGTATTGATATTCGAATCCGCCTTCATAAGCGCCGACCATTTCGTATTTGTCTGTGCCAATGAAGTCTTTCCATAAGATAGCTGAGGTATCGTTTGTGAAGTCCAGATTCATCTGATAACCGAGTTTTTGCCATTCTTTAATTTCCATGATTCTTGTGGATGGAATGGTTTGTTGGTAGTATACATATTCATCGCATAGAAAACCGAAACCATGTCCGCATGCTTCGTGGTGTATCAAGCCTTCAAAATCGTTTGGGGCCTTTTCTGTGCTCATGGGGCATAAGGCGATGGAGTTACCGTCACTATATAGATACGTAGTTCCCGCATATTTTGTGCTGTTCAATACAACGATGATCAATAGCGGTTTGTTTTCGGGAAATTCCTTGGTTAAGTAAGCGTATTCAAAAACCAAATCGTCATTGCAGGTGATTTCTGTGCCGTTTCCAAACGTCGTATCAAACTTGTTTTTAATTTTACTCCAACTGTTCTTGTCATTTACACCGGCTTCTTCAGACTCGGCCACAACCATATACACGTTGAAATAGTTACGGTGTGATAGAAACGGTTCTATTGAAAAGAAATGTTCAGCAGCCTGTTTTACTGCCGACTCATATTTGCCTCCTGCCGTCAGATCACTTTGTACGAAACCGTCTCCCATAATGATCAGGTTTACGTTGCCACAGGTGGCTTTTTGTAATTGTATAACTTCGGTATCATAATGATACGTATCATCTGTCCCAGCCTGAGTAATATGTAAGGTGTCTGTCAGTTCATATTGCGTATTATAGATAATGATTTGCGCGTAGCGTTCTTCGGGTTGGCGGTTCTCTGAAACATCGAGGCGTAAGTAACGATCTCCTGTTATTCCCTGATTATTGAGAATGGTCGTGATTTCTGTTCCTTCAAGGGTGTCGTCGTTAATGTTGTTGCTGCGATGAGCACTTATCCAGTTCCCTGCTTCTTCAGGTAATATTTTTGTTTGATAAGAGATGTTGCTGTCGATTGTGATTGAAAGTGTTGTGTCGGTAGCTGCAAGTTCCTTCCATTTTTCTTTCGTGAAAGAGAGTCTTTCTTGCGGATCTTGCAAGATGACCAATTGTGTTGTGATGGCTTGCGTACTGATGGAAATGGATGCGGAGCGTTGTCTTCCTGTTTTGTTTTGCGATACTTCCACGGATATCGGGGTGTCTCCATTTCCCATGTTGGGATGAAGGTTAATCCATGATGGAATATCGGAAGATACCGACCAGATATCTTCTGTATCTATCCATATCTCTTTGGTGGTATCATTCCATCTGAAAGAGAGCACTTCGTTGGATATCGACAGATAATTGCTTGTGTCGTTGTCGCATTGGCACAACACGATGATAGATAACAGGGAGTAGAAATAATAGCGCATATTGAATATGTTATTGTAGGAAGAGTATTAGTTTCTTGCAAAAATAAGAAAATGTATATAAATAAGGTGTCTCTAAAAATAAAAAAAATATACGTCTAAAGAATATTGACTTTTGCGAATAAAGAGCTTGTTGACAAACAAGA
>CHCFR05602__coassemble_556_pt1 | contig 20370 bp, 12 predicted proteins | sample CHCFR05602__metabat2_low_PE_022 | metagenome-assembled genome bin CHCFR05602 | reverse complement strand
TTGGTATCGCGCGTATATGGCAATATAAGTTTATGTTACCATAGTATTACATGCATTTTTCAGGTAAATTAAGAATTGTTGCTATCTCTGAGAATGTTGTAAGACATAATTTATTATCAAAATCATGATTATGTTTATATGATAGTTTTTATGGTTAGGTATTTTTTTATTTAAAATGAATCACTACCTTTACCTCGTTGGAACAAGGCAAATTCCTATCGGAAAAACATAGAAATGAAGCAGGTGCAGAGCTGGGTGCTTTTCTTGGATGATTATTATAATAGATTGAATATCAGTATTGATTAAAGACTCCGTTAGTCCCGTACGCACCGCTAAACAATTAATAGTAAAAGCCTGTAAATCAAACGATTTATAGGCTTTTACTTTATACACCTACATATAAATTCAAACAACTAAATAACTCGATTTTCAAACCAATCGAACCACCACGAGCACCCGTCCAATCCCCCACTAGATAAAAGTAAATAATTCCTCGAAAACAATAAAGTCAAAAACTCTGTTTTCGTCTTTGTATTTCCCTCCGTTTACACTATCTTTGCAACACGAAAGGCCGGAGGAAACGCATTCACCTCCAGGCCTGCGACGACAACGATTATTATCATCATTTATAGCGCTATAAAAATATGATTTCTTTCTACAGAACTCCTCAGAAAAGCGTGATTGCCGTAGCAAGCGAACACGCCATCTCGAAGGCAGACAGCGACAAGCTCTGCTGGCTTTTTGGAGAAGCCACCCCTGAAAGTGAAGAAAACCTGAAAGGCTGTTTCGTAGGCCCCCGCCGCGAAATGATTACCCCCTGGAGCACGAACGCCGTGGAAATTACCCAAAACATGGGCCTGACGGGCATCGCGCGCATCGAGGAATACTTCCCCGTGGCCGATGAAAACGCCGAATACGACCCCATGCTCCAACGCATGTACAAGGGACTCGACCAGCAGGTGTTCACCACCAACCGCAAGCCCGAACCCATCGTCCACATCGAAGACCTCGAAGCCTACAACGAGCAGGAAGGTCTGGCCCTCTCGAAGGAGGAAATGGACTACCTGAAGAAAGTGGAGAAGGACCTCGGACGCCCGCTGACCGACTCCGAAGTGTTCGGCTTTGCCCAAATCAACTCCGAGCATTGCCGCCACAAAATCTTCGGCGGTACGTTCATCATCGACGGTGTGGAGCAGGAATCTTCACTCTTCCAGATGATCAAGAAGACCACACAGGAAAATCCCAACAAAATCATATCGGCCTACAAGGATAACGTGGCCTTTGCCGAAGGTCCCGTCATCGAGCAGTTCGCTCCCGCCGACCACTCCAAACCCGATTATTTCGAGGTGAAGGACATCAAGAGCGTCATCTCCCTGAAGGCCGAGACACACAACTTCCCCACCACCGTGGAGCCTTTCAACGGCGCATCAACAGGTACGGGCGGTGAAATCCGCGACCGTATGGGCGGCGGAAAGGGTTCCTGGCCCATCGCAGGTACGGCCGTCTATATGACCTCCTACCCTCGCACAGAGGAAGGACGCGAGTGGGAAGAAATCCTGCCCGTACGCAAATGGCTGTACCAGACGCCTGAGCAAATCCTCATCAAGGCGTCGAACGGTGCCAGCGACTTCGGCAACAAGTTTGGCCAGCCGCTCATCTGCGGTTCGGTGCTGACCTTCGAGCATAAAGAAAAAGAAGAAGTTTACGGCTACGACAAGGTCATCATGCTGGCCGGAGGCGTAGGTTACGGTACCCAGCGCGATTGCCTCAAGGGCAAACCCGAAGCAGGCAACAAGGTCGTCGTAATGGGTGGCGACAACTATCGCATCGGTTTGGGAGGCGGATCTGTGTCTTCTGTCGATACGGGAAGATACAGTAGCGGCATCGAGCTGAACGCCGTCCAGCGTGCCAACGCCGAGATGCAGAAACGTGCCTACAACGTGGTGCGCGCCCTCTGCGAGGAAGAGGTAAACCCCGTCGTTTCCATCCACGACCACGGCTCGGCTGGACACGTGAACTGCCTCAGCGAGCTGGTGGAAGAGTGTGGCGGACACATCGACATGAGCAAGCTGCCCATCGGCGACAAGACCCTTTCGGCCAAGGAAATCATTGCCAACGAGAGCCAGGAGCGCATGGGATTGCTCATCAAGGAGGAAGCCATCGAACACGTGCGCAAGATTGCCGAACGCGAACGCGCCCCAATGTACGTTGTGGGCGAAACGACCGGCGACCACCGCTTCTGCTTCGAGCAGGCCGACGGCGTACGCCCCTTCGACCTGGCCGTCGACCAGATGTTCGGCTCCTCACCCAAGACATATATGGTGGACAAGACCGTAGAGCGTCACTACGAAATGCCGACCTACGAGCAATCCAAGCTTCATGAATACCTGGCCAACGTGCTCCAGCTGGAAGCCGTGGCCTGCAAGGACTGGCTGACCAACAAGGTGGACCGCTCCGTGACGGGCAAGATTGCCCGCCAGCAATGCGTGGGCGAACTCCAGTTGCCGTTGAGCGATTGCGGCGTCGTAGCCCTCGACTACCGCGGCAAGGCAGGTATCGCCACTTCGCTGGGTCATGCTCCGCAAGCCGCACTGGCCAATCCGGCCGCAGGTTCCGTGCTCTCCGTGAGCGAGGCGCTGACCAACCTCGTATGGGCACCGCTGGCCGAAGGGCTCGATAGCGTATCGCTCTCGGCTAACTGGATGTGGCCCTGCCGCTCGCAGGAGGGTGAGGATGCACGCCTCTACACGGCCGTCAAGGCATTGAGCGACTTCTGCTGCGCCCTACAAATCAACGTGCCTACGGGTAAGGACTCCCTCTCCATGACGCAGAAATACCCCGACGGTAGCAAGGTCATCGCTCCGGGTACGGTCATCGTTTCGGCCGGCGGCGAGGTGAGCGACGTGAAGAAAGTGGTTTCGCCCGTGCTGGTGAACGACCATAAGACGACGCTCTACCACATCGACTTCAGCTTCGACAACCTGAAGCTGGGCGGTTCGGCCTTCTCCCAGTCGCTGGGCAAGGTGGGCGACGACGTGCCTACCGTGCAGAACCCCGAATACTTCCGCGACGCCTTCCTGGCCGTTCAGGAGCTGGTGAACAAGGGCCTCATCCTGGCCGGACACGACATCTCGGCCGGCGGTCTCATCACCACCCTGCTCGAGATGTGCTTCTCGAACATGGAGGGAGGTATGGAAATCAGCCTCGACAAGATTAAGGAAAACGACCTCGTCAAGATACTCTTTGCCGAAAACCCGGGTATCGTCATCCAGGTGGCCGACAAGCACAAGGACGAAGTGAAGAAGATACTCGAAGACGCCGGCGTGGGCTTCGTGAAGATTGGCAAGCCGACCGACGAACGCCACATCCTCGTGGAGAAGAACGGTGCCATTTACCAGTTCGGTATCGACTACATGCGCGACGTGTGGTACTCCACTTCCTACCTGCTCGACCGTCGCCAGTCGATGAACGGTTGCGCCAAGAAGCGCTTCGAGAACTACAAGATGCAACCCATGGACCTAGCCTTCATGCCGGGCTTCACAGGCAAGCTCTCGCAATACGGCATCAGCCCCGACCGCCGTACGCCGAGCGGCATCCGCGCCGCCATCATCCGCGAGAAGGGTACAAACGGCGAACGCGAAATGGCCTACTCGCTCTACCTGGCCGGCTTCGACGTGAAGGACGTGACGATGACCGACCTCGTAAGCGGACGCGAAACGCTGGAAGACGTCAACATGATTGTCTTCTGCGGTGGTTTCTCCAACTCCGACGTACTGGGCTCAGCCAAGGGCTGGGCAGGTGCCTTCCTCTTCAACCCCAAGGCCAAAGAGGCGCTCGACAAGTTCTATGCCCGTGAGGACACCCTCTCGCTGGGCGTGTGCAACGGTTGCCAGCTGATGATGGAGCTCAACCTCATCAACCCCACCGACGAGAAGCGCGGACGCATGCTCCACAACGACTCGCACAAGTTCGAGAGCCGCTTCCTGGGCGTCACGATCCCGACCAACCGTAGCGTGATGTTCGGTTCGTTGAGCGGTAGCAAGCTGGGCATCTGGGTGGCTCACGGCGAAGGCAAGTTCTCCCTGCCCTACGATGAAGACCACTACAACATCGTGGCCAAGTACACCTACGACGAGTATCCCGGCAACCCCAACGGTTCCGACTACTCCGTGGCAGGTATCGCCAGCCCCGACGGACGCCACCTGGCCATCATGCCCCACTTGGAGCGCGCCATCTTCCCGTGGCAGAACGCCTACTATCCGGCCGACCGCCTGCATCACGACGAGGTGACGCCGTGGATAGAAGCCTTCGTCAACGCCCGCAAGTGGGTGGAAGAGAAGACTCGATAAATATCCTCTACCCTCTCCATACAGACATGGATGAAACGGACTCCGACGGCCAAACGGCCGGATGTCTGTTTCATCCGTGTCTTTTCCCTTATTCAAAGCATTCGGTTTCCAAGGAAACAATATCGTGTCGGCTATGAGAAAAAACATCCTGACTACCCTTATCGCCATCCTGCTACCACTCATCGTCTACCCGCAGACCTATAAATATATAGGTATGGAAGACGGATTGAGCAACCGGCAGGTGTATGCCATCGAAAAAGACCGGAAAGGCTACATGTGGTTCCTGACCCCCGAAGGCATCGACCGCTACAACGGAAAGGAGTTCAAACACTACAAGCTGATGGACGGCGAACAGGAACTCAACTCGGCCATCAACCTGAACTGGCTCTACCTGGACACCGACGGGGTGTTGTGGGAAATAGGCAAGAAGGGCCGCGTCTTCCGCTACGAAAGCCAGCACGACCGTTTCCAGCTGGTGTACAAGCTTCCCGAACAGACGGAAAAGGAACACAATACGCCCGTGAGCTATGGCTACGTGGACGAGAAAGGCCAGATATGGCTCTGTACCCGCAAGCAGATATACCTGTATGATAGCCGCAACAACCACACCCGGCACATCCGCAACCAGCTGGACGAAAACATCACCTGCATCCTGCAAACCGATACCGCACACTACTTCATCGGCACCGACCAGGGCATACACTATGCCGAACTGAAGGACAGCATCCTGCAACTGAACCCTTGCGACAAGCTCGACTCCCTGAACCTGCAGGTCAACGAGCTCTACCTCGACAAGAGTACCCGAAAAGTGTTCATCGGCACCTTCCTGAAGGGTATCTTCGTCTACGACCTGAACAGGCACCAACTTCTGCAACTACAAACCGAATTGACAGACATCACCATCAACTGCATACAGGAATTCGGAAAGAACATGGTACTCATTGCCACCGACGGAGCCGGCGTCTATCGGCTGAACACCGATACCTACGAGTGCGAACCCTACATCACGGCCGACTACAACCGCTACAACGCGATGAACGGCAACAGCATCACCGACCTCTACATCGACGACGAACAACGCATCTGGATGGCAAACTTCCCCATCGGCATCACCGTGCGCGACAACCGCTATGCCGACTTCCACTGGATCAAGCACTCCATCGGCAACCGCCAGTCGCTCGTGAACAACCGTGTGAATGCCGTCATCGAAGACCGCGACGGCGACCTGTGGTTTGCCACGGACAACGGCATCAGCCTCTACAACGACCGCCAGGAGCAATGGACCTCCTTCCTGAGCACTTTCGAAACCGGCGGAAAAAACAAGAGCCACTCCTACATTTCCCTGTGCGAAGTGGCACCTGGCATCATCTGGGCAGGAGGATACTCGTCCGGCGTCTACCAGATAGACAAGCGCAACCGTTCGGTGCAATTTTTCACCCCCGCCTCGATGGGTAATGCCGGCATCCGTGCCGACAAGTACATCCGTGCCATCCTGAAGACAAGCGACGGCAAGATATGGGCCGGCGGCTACTACAACCTCAAGGAAATAGACTACGCACGCAGGCAGGTACGCCTCATCGGAGGCCTGTCGGACATCACCGCCCTGACAGAAAACGACTCCACACACCTGTGGGTAGGCACCGTCAACGGGCTCTACCGCCTCGAGAAACAGAGCGGCAAGGCCGAATATGTGGAGCTGCCCGTTGAGTCACACTACATCTACTCCCTCTACCAGTCGGACGACCAGAAGCTATACATCGGCACCAACAACACGGGCTTGCTCATATACGACCTAGAGGAGAAACAGTTTTACCACTTCGACAAAGACAACAGCTCGCTCATCTCCAACAACATCTATTGTATTCTGCCTGATGGTGAGGGAGGCTTCTTCCTAAGTACCGAAAGCACCTTGACTACCTTCAATCCACATAGTAAAATCTTCCACAACTGGACAAAAGAACAAGGGCTAAAAGCCGAACATTTCAACGCTTCAGCAGGTACTCTCAGACGTAACGGCCAACTAGTCTTCGGAAGTACCGATGGTGCCATCGAGTTCGACAAGAACATGGTATTGCCCGACCATTATACCACCAAAATGGTGTTTAGTGATTTCAAAGTACTCTACGAAACAGTTTACCCTGGCGACAAGCACTCGCCGCTGACCACCAACATCGACGACATCGACCTACTCCGTCTGAAATACGACCAGAACATTTTCTCCCTGCAGGTGTCGTCCATCAACTACGACTACCCTTCGCTGGTGCTCTACTCCTGGAAGCTGGAAGGCTTCTACGACAAATGGAGCCAGCCCAGCCGCGACAACATCATCAGCTTCACCAACCTGAGCCCCGGCGAATATACCTTACGCGTGCGAGCCATCTCCAATGAGAACCACAACACGGTGCTCGAGGAGCGGAACCTACCAATCATCATCGACAAGCCACTTTGGTTCAGCTGGTGGGCATGGCTAGCTTATATTCTTTTCACCCTGGGAGCCATGATTACGGCCTTGCGCATCTACCTCCTACGCAAGCAGAAGCGGGAATCGAACGAGAAGATACGCTTTTTCATCAACACCGCCCACGACATCCGTACGCCGCTCACCCTCATCAAGGCGCCACTGGAAGACCTGGCCAACCACGAACAACTGAGCGAAAGCGGACGGAACAACATCCACACCGCCCTGCGCAACGTACACGTACTCCTGCGCCTAACCACCAACCTCATCAACTTTGAGCGGGCAGACACGCATGGAGGAAAGCTCCGTGTGGCTGAATATGAGCTGGGAGCTTATCTGGAAGAGACTCTCAACATCTTCCGCGAATATGCCAAGGTGAAACGTATCGCCCTGACCTACGAAAAGAACTTCGACTACCTCAATGTGTGGATAGACAAGGACAAGATGGACTCCATCCTGAAGAACCTCCTGTCCAACGCCTTGAAATATACCGCCGAAGAAGGTAGCGTCATGCTCGAAGCTACAGAGACGGCCGAACAATGGACAATCGAAGTGAAGGATACAGGCATCGGAGTGCCTGCCGCCGAACAACGGAAACTCTTCCGCATGCACTTCCGTGGTAGCAATGCCGTCAACGCTAAAATTACAGGAAGCGGCATCGGTCTGCTCCTGGTATGGAAACTCGTCAGATTACACAAGGGAAAACTGAGCTTCAACAGTACCGAAGGACAAGGCTCCACGGTTCGCGTCAGTTTCCCCAAAAACAGGAAAGCCTATCGCAAGGCTACCTTTGTGGACACCCTGCCCAATCGCGAAACGGAACTTCCGCCTGTCCAGCCAGAAGAGCGAGTGGAGGAAAGCCCGACAGCCACGGTATCCCCCAACCGCGAAAATACGGCGGAACAACCGCAAGCGACCTCGAACCACGAAAAAATACTGGTCGTGGAAGATAACGACGAACTGAGAAAGTACCTCCGCCAGACCTTGTCCGACGAATATACCGTGCAGACTTGCAACAACGGCAGGCAAGCCCTCGAAGTGGTGAAGGACTATGCGCCCGACCTCATCATCTCGGACATCATGATGCCCGAAATGCGTGGGGACGAATTGTGCCGCACCCTGAAGAAAGACATCAACACGTCGCACATCCCCATTATCCTGCTCACAGCCCTCAACACCGAACGGAGCATCATCGAGGGTTTGCAGACAGGGGCCGACGACTATCTTGTGAAACCCTTCAACGTGGGTATCCTGCGCGCCACCATCGCCAACCTGCTACAAAACCGGCGCCTGTTGCGGAACAAGTATGCAAGCCTCGCCATAAACGACGAAAAGCCCAAAACGCCCTGCAACAATTGCACGGACGACCTCGACTGGAAGTTCATCACCACCGTGACCCGCTACGTGGAAGACAACATCGAGAAAAGTGAATTCAACGTGGACAGCCTCTGTGCCCTGATGAACATGAGCCGCACCAGCTTCTACAACAAGCTGAAAGCACTGACCGACCAGGCGCCGGCCGACTACATCCGCATCATCCGCCTGAAGCGTGCCGCCAAGCTGCTCCGGGAAAAGCAATACAACATCACGGAAATATCCGAAATGACCGGTTTCAACGACGTGAAGTATTTCCGCGAGGTCTTCAAGAAATATTATAAGGTGAGCCCCAGCCAATATGCCAAGGGCGGGGACGAGCCTTCCAACGAAAAGGACATAGAAAGACAACAATGAACATTTACCTCGAAGCATTCTCCATCTTCTTCAAGATAGGAGCCTTTACCATCGGGGGAGGCTATGCCATGGTGCCTCTCATCGAGAATGAAATTGTGACGAAACGCAACTGGATAGCCAAGGACGACTTCATCGACCTGCTGGCCATCTCGCAGTCGTCGCCCGGCATCCTGGCAGTCAACATCTCCATCTTCATCGGCTACCGCCTGCGCGGCATCCGCGGAAGCATCGTCACGGCACTGGGCACCATCCTGCCCTCGTTCCTCATCATCCTGGCCATCGCCCTCTTTTTCCACAACTTCAAGGAGAACACCGTGGTGGAACGCATCTTCAAGGGCATCCGTCCGGCCGTCGTAGCGCTCATCGCCGCGCCCACGTTCAGCATGGGCAAGTCGGCACGCATCAACCGCTACAACCTGTGGATACCCGTTGTGTCGGCCCTGCTCATCTGGCTCCTGGGTTTCTCACCCATCTGGATCATCATTGCTGCAGGCGTAGGCGGATTCTTCTATGGAAAGTGGAAAGCCAGGCAAGAGAAAGAAAACATTCATTCATAAAACAAACGAAAATCTGAAAACATGCTCTATCTACATCTGTTCTATACATTTTTCAAGATAGGATTGTTCGGCTTCGGAGGAGGCTATGCCATGCTCTCCATGATACAAGGCGAAGTGGTGACCCGCTACAGATGGCTCACGCCACAAGAGTTTACCGACATCGTCGCCATCAGCCAAATGACCCCCGGCCCCATCGGCATCAACTCAGCCACCTACGTAGGCTTTACGGCTACGGGCAGCGTGTGGGGATCCGTCATCGCAACCTTTGCTGTTGTACTTCCCTCGTTCATCCTGATGCTCACCATCAGCAAGTTCTTCCTGAAGTACCAGAAGCATCCAGCGGTAGAGGCCGTATTCGCCGGTCTTCGGCCCGCAGTGGTGGGCCTGCTCGCATCGGCCGCCCTGGTGCTGATGAATACCGAGAACTTCGGCTCGCCTACGGAAGACACCCGTTCGTTCATCATCAGTTGCCTCATCTTCCTCGTTGCCTTCGTGGGGACCAAAAAATACAAACTGAACCCCATCGGCATGATTGTAGCTTGTGGAATAGCAGGGCTGATACTTTATTAAGGTGAGGACAAAAAAATAAGGTATCAGGTGGAAACTTCCAACCCGATACCTTACACCAAATAATTCACACCCAATCTCTACAATTTGATTTTCTTCTTCACCGACTTCGACTCGTTGTGCAGGCGGTCGAGGGCGGTCACCACGTAGCGGTACTTCGTCTTGCCGTCTTCGTAGGGCAGCTTGTACCATGGCTGACGGGTGATGGCCACGATGTGCGACGGGTCGTCGATGTCCACGTCTTCCTTGTCGGCGAAGCGGTAGACTACGTAGCGCACGGGGCGGTCCATCTCGTCCTTATACTTCGGTGCCGTCCAGAAGAGGATGTAGCCGTCTTCCGTCCACACGGGTTTCATTTTGCGCACCTTGCCGGGGGCCTTGTCGTCCATGAAGTCGAACACGGGCGGCAGAGCGGGATACTTGTGATACTCGGCAACCAGCGCCTCACGATAGCGTCCGACGTTCTCGACTACTGCTCCGGCATACCACTGGCAACTGCCGCCAATCGTCTGATAGCTGCGCTGCAAAGCCATCTTCGCGGGAAGCTGGTTCATGTTGGGGTTCTTGGGGTCGGCGTTCTGCACGGTGTTCGTCACCGACTGGCCGATGAAGAGCGGACGCCCCTCGCTGTGCTTGGCCCACCAGTCGACGAGCTCGGCATAGTCGGCCACGGGATGGCCAATCTGCCAGTAGATCTGCGGGATGTTATAGTCTATCCAGCCTTCGCGCGCCCAGAGCAGGACGTCGGCATAGAGGTCGTCGTAGTTCTGCAAGCCGCGCGTCCGGCTGCCCAACGGGTCGCTCGACTGGTTGCGGTAGATGCCGAAGGGCGACACGCCGAACTTGACCCAAGGTTTCAGCCCCCGTATCGTTTCATGGATTTTGCGGATGAGCAGGTTGACGTTGCTACGCCGCCAGTCGCCGATGTTGTCGAAGCCGCGGCCATAGCGGGCGAAGCTGGCCGAGTCGGGAAACTCCACGCCTTTCGTGGGATAGGGATAGAAGTAATCGTCCATGTGGATGGCGTCGACGTCGTAGCGCGACACGATGTCGCTCACCACCTGGCAGATGTAGTCGCGGCTCTGCGGCAGGGCGGGATCGAAGAAGAGCTGGTTGCCGTAGGTGAGGAACCACTCGGGATGGCGGTTATAGATGTGCTGCGGCGCCAACTGGTTGGCCAGCGACGTCTTCACGCGGTAGGGATTGATCCAGGCGTGGAACTCCATGCCGCGCTTGTGGCACTCGTCGATCATGAACTCCATCGGGTCCCAATAGGGTTGCGGCGCCCGCCCCTGCACGCCCGTCAGGTAACGGCTCCAGGGTTCGATCTTCGAGGCATAGAGCGCGTCGGCTTCGGGACGCACCTGGAAGATAATGGCATTGATGCCCGCTCCTTGCAGGGAGTTCAGCTGGCCGATGAGGGTAGCCTTCATCTTCTCGGTCGGCATGCCCTTGAACTGTCCGTTCACGGCCTGGATCCAGGCGGCGCGGAATTCACGTTTGGGATAGCGTTGCTGCTTTGTCCACTGTGCCTGCGACACGAGGGGACAAGCCGCCAGTAGCAAGAGGCACAAAAATAAGTCTTTCAGTTTCATTGTTCTTACTGTCTATTTTTAAAATGTCGCAAAGATAGTGCAAACCGAGGGAAGTACAAAAGCGAAAATAACGTTTTCGGCTTTGTACTTCCGAGGTGCAGCCTATCTTATCAAAAGATAGTGCAAACCGAGGGAAGTACAAAAGCGGAAACAACGTTTTCGGCTTTTTACTTCCGCTTTCCGGTTCGCCGCCCGGGGCATTCGGACGCACCGTGGTGCGTCCCTACATCGTCCGCGTATCCATTTTTTTCGCGAGATGTTTGCATAATCTTAATTCATTTTGTACTTTGTGCCGCAAATACCAATAAAGATAAGTATGTATAAAAGAACATTCATGCAAACGCTGGCGGCGGTGGCGATGATGCTGCTGCCAGCCGCCTGCGCGGACGACTACGACGACTCCGCCCTGTGGGACAAAGTGAACGACCACGAAGAGCGCATCGCCGCGCTGGAGAAGTGGCAGGAACAGACCAACCAAAGCATCGCAGCCATGCAGGAGCTGCTGAACACGACGGACATGATCACCGGCGTCAGCGCCGTCAGCGAAGGCGGCCAGACGGTGGGCTACACCATCACCTTCCTGCACTCCGACCCCATCACCATCTATAACGGCACGCCGGGCGCCGACGGCGAGGACGGTGCCGACGGAGCCGACGGACAGACGCCGCAGATAGGCCTCGCGCAGGCGGAGGACGGCAACTGGTACTGGACGCTGAACGGCGAGACCCTGACCGACGCCGACGGCAACCCCATCCGCGCCAACGGACTGGACGGAGCCGACGGTGAAGACGGCGAAGACGGAGCCACAGGCCCCGAAGGCCCGCAGGGCGACGACGGCACTTCCGCCCCCACGCCACAAATCAAGCTGGGCAGCAATGTTACAGGAACTATCATGACCGACAACGGCCAGACAATAGCCGATGCCTGGTACCTGAGCGTGGACGGCGGCGCGACGTGGTACCGCGTCAGCGGCACGGACGGCACGAACGGCGACGCCTGGTTCTCCGATGAACCCAAAAAGGAAGGAAACTACTACGTCTTCACCCTGACCGACCAATCTACTTTCCGCGTGGCCGCCTACCAGCCCTTCTGCATCCTGGCCGAGGGCGAAACCATCGGCACCTTCGACAACGCCACGGTGCCTGTCAACGAAGCGACCACCCTCTACCTCTCCATCGACGAGGGCATAGAATATAGTAGCATCGTGGCGCAAGCGACGCCCGTGGACGGCGACGCCGTGCTGACCCGTGCCGACGGCTGGAGCGCGAAGGTAGCGGAGAGCACGGACGGCATCACCGTCACCGTGACGCCGGGCAACGCGGGCTACGCCCTGCTCGATGTCTCCCTCCTCCTCACCGACGGCAGCAAGCTGACGGCCTCGCGACTGCTGGCCTATGACCCGGGCTATACCGACGACGGACAGGGCAACTACACCGTGACCTCCGCCGAGGGCCTGAAGAACATCGCCAAGCTGGTGAACGAAGAGGGACAGACCGACATCGACATCACCCTGACCGGCAACATCACCCTGACCGGGGTGGACGAAGGCGAAAGCAACTGGACGCCGATAGGCATAGACTATAACCACCAATACACCGGCACCTTCGACGGCGGCGGCCATACCATTACGGGGCTGACCGTTACGACGAGTGACCAATATGCGGGCCTGTTCGGCTACATCGGCTCCGGCGGCAAGGTGAAGAACGTGACGTTGGAAGACGTGAAGATAGAAAGCAATCACAGTAGCGGTTACGTCGGCGGCGTGGCGGGATATAGCTATGGCACCCTTGAAAACTGCTCGGTGTCGGGCAGCGTCAGCGGTAGCGGCAGTAGTAGCGACGTAGGCGGTGTAGTGGGCTACCAAACGGGCGGTTCCATCACCGGATGCAGCTCCTCGGCCACAGTGAAGGGAACGCAGCGGGCAGGCGGCATGGCAGGTGTGACGAATAATGGTGCCACCCTGACCGCCTGCTATGCCACGGGCGACGTGACCCTTGTAAGTAACGGTACAGACTCCTATTTTGCCGGCGGCGTGGTGGGAAACAACGGCTCATCCAGCACCCTCAAAGCCTGCTATGCCTGGGGCAGCGTGACCGGTAGCAAGAGCAGCGGCACCGTCTATGTAGGCGGCGTAACGGGAAGCAACGATTCAGGCACCCTGACTGCCTGCTACCATGCCAAGGGAGCTGTCAGCGGCCCGGCCGGAACCACAGGCGGCGTGGCGGGACGGAACTATAACGCTTTCGTTGCCCCTGTCATCACCGCCTGCTACTGGGGAGGCAACGGCCAGGAACAAGGCATCGGCGCCAATTACGGCACCGGCACTCACACAAAAGTGGACGGCACGACCGTTACCTGGCAGACGGCCGTTGATGCCATGAACGCCGCCTTGAATGGTCTCACAACTTGGCGTTACGATCTCGGCGAGAGTTTACCTGTATTGACGCAGCAACTATAAAAAGGCAGCCCAAAAGTTTGGCTGATTGGATAATAAGTAACCGAAGTATAACCCCCAAAAAGAAAGGAGGACGTGATGGAACACACGGACAATCCACCCGAAACATAGCCGCCGGGGGACGGAAACGGCAAAAGTAGCAAAATGACAGGATTTGGCGTCGGAAAGCGGGGTTGTGTCCGGCCCCGCGTGCCGTTCTGTCAATCCGAGGCCTCGGAAGCCTCGCCCCGCGCACGTTTCTGCCCGTACGAGCCCTCGGAAACCCAGCCCCGCGCACGTTTCTGCCCGTACGAGCCCTCGGAAACCCAGCCCCGCACGCGTTTCTGCCCGTACGAGCCCTCGGAAGCCCAGCCCCGCACGCGTTTCTGCCCGTACGAGCCCTCGGAAACCCAGCCCCGCACGCGTTTCTGCCCGCCCGAGCCCTCGGAAACCCAGCCCCGCACGCGGGGGAGGATAAAAAAACGAATTGTCAACTAAAAAAACAACATTATGAAACAGATTGTACCCATTTCGCTGACAAGCCCGCCCGTCGGCACCCATCTGGAATTTCATACCCAGGTGAACAAGTACCTGCTGCAGGCCACCGCCGCCGCCCTGCACGTGGAGGCGCAGGCCGCGCAGTATGCCGCCCTGCTGGAACAGGAGGCGGCCATCGTCAACCGTCCCTCGTCGCAACGCTACACGCAGCAGCTGGCCGACGCCGACCTGCGTCGCGACCACGGCGCAGGCGTCCTGATGAACATCATCAAGGCGCAGGTGCGCTCGCTGGACAACGAGAAGAAGACGGCGGCGCTGCAACTGAAATCCATCATCGACTCCTACCGGAACGTGGGCGACCAGTCGTACATGAAGGAGACCGCCCAGCTGCGCGGGCTGGTGGAGGCCCTGCGCTCAGCCGGAAACGCTCCGCTGGTGACCGTGCTGGGCCTGGACGCCGAGGTGGACCTGCTGGAGGAGGCAAACACCGCCTTCGAGGAGCTGCACCGCCTGAGCCAGGCCGACGCGCAGCAGCGCCAGGCGCTGGAGGCCATCGACACCCGCGAGCTGCGGGGCCGGGTGGACGCGTGCTACCAGCAGATTGTCCTGCTGGTGAACGCCTTCGCCATCGCCTCGCCCTCGGACGCACTGAACACGTTTATCGACTCGGTGAACGGCCTCATCTACCGCACGCAACAGGAAGACAACCATTCGCACTCCACAGGCGACGGCTCGACCCCCGACCCCGGCACGGACACGCCGGAGACTGAACCCGAACCCGAAGAGCCGGACGGCGGCGACGAGGGCGAAGGCGGAAGCCCGCTGTAATGGAGAATGGAAAATTGAGAATGGAGAATGGAAAAGGGGGCGCAATGCCCCTTTTTTTGGATGCCTTTCGCTATCTTTAGATAAGATAGGATGCGGCTCGGCAAAAAAAATCAAGCGAGCTTGTTTTTTCTGCTCTCGCCTTTCGCTATCTTTGCGAAGTTATTTACATCAGTGCAATATGACAACCGAAAACTCCATCATCATAAAAGGCGCACGCGTCAACAACCTGAAGAACATCGACGTCGAAATACCGCGGGGCCAGCTGGTAGTCATCACCGGCCTGTCCGGCTCGGGCAAGTCGTCGCTGGCCTTCGACACCCTCTACGCCGAAGGGCAGCGCCGCTACGTGGAAAGCCTCAGCAGCTACGCGCGCCAGTTCCTGGGACGCATGAGCAAGCCCGAGTGCGACTACATCAAGGGTATCCCGCCCGCCATCGCCATCGAACAGAAAGTGAACAGCCGCAACCCGCGCTCCACCGTGGGCACCTCGACCGAAATCTACGAATACCTGCGCCTGCTCTACGCCCGCATCGGACGCACGTTCAGCCCCGTCAGCGGGCAGGAGGTGAAGAAGCATTCGGCCGAAGACATCGTCCAGTGCATGCTGGAGCACCCCGAAGGGACGCGCTTCACCGTGCTCACTCCCCTGCTCGTCCCTCAGGGTCGCACCCAAAAGGAGCAGTTGGACATCGACCTGAAGCAGGGCTTCACCCGCCTGGAGGTGAACGGACAGGCCGTGCGCATCGACGAATACGAACCCCACGAGGGCGACAATGTCTTCCTGCTGATAGACCGCCTGACGGCTTCGGCCGCCAAGGACACCGTGAGCCGCCTGACCGACTCCGTGGAGACGGCCATGTACGAGGGCGACGGCGCCTGCCTGCTGCGCTTCTACCAGCCCGACGGCACCACCCGCCTCTACCGCTTCAGCACCAAGTTCGAGGCCGACGGCATCCGCTTCGAGGAGCCCAACGACCAGATGTTCTCGTTCAACTCGCCCATGGGCGCCTGCCCCGAATGCGAAGGCTTCGGCCGCGTCATCGGCATCGACGAGCATCTGGTGGTGCCCAACCGCGCCCTGTCCGTCTACGACGGAGCCGTGATGTGCTGGCGGGGCGAGAAGATGGGCGAATGGCGCGACATGGTCATCCGCGGTGCCGAAAAGGCAGGCTTCCCCATCTTCACCCCCTACTACCAGCTGACCGACGAGCAGCGCCGCATGTTGTGGGAGGGTACGCCCTACTTCGAAGGCATCAACGCCTTCTTCCGCATGTTGCAGGAGAACCAGTACAAGATACAATACCGCGTGATGCTGGCCCGCTACCGCGGCAAGACCCTCTGTCCGCGTTGCCACGGCAGCCGCCTGAAGCCCGAAGCGGGCTACGTGCGGGTGGGCGGACGCAACATCTCGGAGTTGGTGGACCTGCCCATCACCGACCTTCAGACATTCTTCGACCGCCTGAAGCTGACCGAACACGAGACGCAGGTGGCGAGCCGCATCCTGACGGAGATAAACAGCCGCATCCGCTTCCTCGTCGACGTGGGCCTGGGCTACCTGACACTGAACCGTCTGAGCAACTCCCTGTCCGGCGGCGAAAGCCAGCGCATCAACCTGGCCACCTCGCTGGGCAGCAGCCTCGTAGGAAGCCTCTACATACTGGACGAACCCAGCATCGGCCTCCACAGCCGCGACACGGACAAGCTCATCCGCGTCTTGCGCCAGCTCCAGCAGCTAGGCAACACGGTAGTCGTCGTAGAGCACGACGAAGAAATCATCCGCGCCGCCGACTACATCATCGACATCGGCCCCAAGGCCGGACGCCTGGGCGGCGAAGTGGTGTACCAGGGCGACACGAAGGACCTGCAGAAGCATAGCAACAGCTATACGGTGCGCTACCTGCTGGGCGAGGAAACCATCCCCGTGCCCACGCATCACCGCCCGTGGAACAACTATATCGAGATAAAAGGTGCCCGCGAAAACAACCTGAAGGGTATCGACGTACGCTTCCCCCTGAACGTGATGACGGTGGTGACGGGCGTCAGCGGCTCGGGCAAGAGTACGCTGGTGCGCGACATCTTCTACCGTGCCCTGAAGCGCGAGCTGGACGAATGCAGCGACCGGCCAGGCGAGTTCATCAGTATCAGTGGCGACCTGAAGAACCTGCGCAACGTGGAGTTCATCGACCAGAACCCCATCGGCAAGTCGTCGCGCAGCAATCCCGTGACCTACCTCAAGGCCTACGACGAGATACGCAAGCTCTATGCCGAACAGCCGCTGGCCAAGCAGATGGGCTACACGGCCGGCTACTTCAGCTTCAACAGCGAAGGCGGCCGTTGCGAGGAATGCAAGGGCGAAGGTACCATCACCGTGGAAATGCAGTTCATGGCCGACCTGGTGTTGGAGTGCGAGTCGTGCCACGGCAAGCGCTTCAAGCCCGACACGCTGGAGATACGCTTCCACGACGCCAACATCTACGACGTGCTTGAAATGACTGTCGATCAGGCCATCGAGTTCTTCGGCCAGCACGGGCAGAAGAAAATCGTCAAGAAGCTCATTCCGTTGCAGGACGTAGGCCTGGGCTACATCAAGCTGGGGCAGTCGTCATCCACTCTCTCGGGCGGCGAGAACCAGCGCGTCAAGCTGGCCTACTACCTGAGCATGGAGAAGGCCGACCCGACACTTTTCATCTTCGACGAGCCCACCACTGGCCTCCACTTCCACGACATCCGCAAGCTGCTCGAAGCCTTCGACGCCCTCATCCGGCGCGGACACAGCATCGTCATCATCGAGCATAACCTGGATGTCATCAAGTGTGCCGACTACGTGATAGACCTCGGCCCCGAAGGCGGCGACCGCGGCGGAAACCTCGTCGTGGCAGGCACGCCTGAAGAGGTGGCTGCCTGTGCCGCCAGCTACACGGGTCAGTTCCTGAAAGAGAAACTACAACAAGCCGACTCCTGACCATGCAGACGCCTACCATTATCCTGAGCATCGCCGGTTCCGATCCCTCGGGCGGGGCTGGCATACAGGCCGACATCAAAACCATCTCGGCGCTGGGAGGCTATGCGGCGGCGGCCATCACCGCTATCACCGTGCAAAACACGCGGGGCGTCACGTCCGTCGACTACCTGCCCGGCCCGCTTGTGGCCGCACAAACGGAAGCTGTCTTGGGCGACCTGCATCCTGCCGCCGTCAAAATCGGCATGACAGGACGCGCCGACATCATAGTAAATTTGGCAGCCTGCCTAAGCAAATATCCCGATACGCCTGTCGTGCTCGACCCCGTGATGTTGTCGAGTAGCGGTCATCCGCTGATGGAGCCTAATGCCACCGAAGCCCTCCGAACAGAGCTGTTCCCACGCTGCCGCCTGGTAACTCCCAACTTAAACGAGGCCTCATTTCTTTTAGGAAAAAATCTCCATACTCTTCAAGACATGGAGCAGGCAGCCACTGAACTATCCCAACACTACGGCTGCGCCTTTCTACTGAAAGGTGGCCATCTGGAAGGTGATCGCATGACTGACGTCCTCTTCGACGGACAGACACACCATTTCAGCAGTGCCCGCATCAACACAAGCAATCTGCATGGAACCGGCTGTACGCTCTCATCCGCCATCGCAACCTTCCTCGGGCAAGGCAATTCCCTCCCCGAAGCCGTACGACTGGCCAAAGCCTATATGGACAAAACCATCAAAGCCGCCAGCCAATGGGAAATAGGCAGTGGATACGGCCCGTTGTGCCATTTTCCTCCAGACTTAAAATTGTAAAAAGCTGATTGCATGAAAATCATTGTACTGACTCATCCTGAATTCCTTCCTGACGAAGCTGAAGCGTTGACCTGTCTTCTGGACAAAGGCCTCGACCGTTTGCACTTGCGCAAACCCGGCTGTAGCGAAGCACAGCTAGAAGCCCTTATCCGCCAACTGCCAACCGAATACTACAAACGTATCAGCCTACACGACCATTTTTCCTTGCAGGCACGCTACCATTTGGGAGGCATCCATCTGAACAGTCGTAATCCCCAGCCTCCCCAGGACTTCAAAGGAATCATAAGCTGCTCATGCCACACACTGGAAGAAGTCTCCTACTATGGTCCACAGACCGACTATCATTTCCTGAGTCCTATTTTCGACAGCATCTCCAAGCAAGGCTATCGCTCAGGCTTCAATGAAGCCCAGTTACGACGAGCCTCTGCCGAAGGTATTCTCACCAACAAAACTATCGCTTTGGGTGGCGTATCTGCAAGCAAACTGCCTCTACTGCACGCACTAAGATTTGGAGGTGCAGCCTTTCTAGGAGACATCTGGCACGACTACCACTCGGTAGCCAATTTGTCTACCCTGCTCCATCATTTTAAAGAACTACTAAATGCATGTAAAGAACTTGATAAATAAAATCGAATAACAATCAAAACTAAGACATAACGTAATCCTACAGATTATTAATCGTATTCTGATTATACTCCTGACAGAATTTCTCTCTCAATGCCCTAGGAGGCATTCCCAAATGCTTTTTTACGTACCGACCAAAAAAAGATATATTTGGAAAATCTAGTTCATTCACAATTTCCTTAATCGTCTTCGAAGAATATTTCAAGAGGTATTCAACATCCTTCAAGACATATTGGTCTATCAGACTCGAAGCAGTCTGCATACTAGCAGCCTTACAAATGGAAGACAGATATTTAGGTGTGACATTCAGGCGATCTGCATAGTAAGAAACCTCCCTGTTCTTTGGATAGGACGTTTCCAACAAATCGATAAACTTCTTGAAAAGGCATTCACCAGAAGTATACGGCCGTAAAGGAATCTGAATCACCCTACTCAGATTATTCTGCATATCATAGAAAAAGGCCAACATCAGCAAGTTAATAACTTTTTCTTGAACGACCGATGGCAAATGAGCTTTGGAACACAACAAATCATAATACTGTTTCCAAACAGTCACTTCATTAGGAGACAAAGTAAATACCGGATTTTTCTCAAATAATAACTTGATATCCCATACATTGTCGGCCATCGGAAGCAGCTTTTGAATATATTCTCTTGACATTCCGATGCATTGACATTGAAAATCCACACTTGACAGGGTGCTCTCTATTATGTTATTGGGAGGACAGATAAAAATATCATTTTTGTAAGCTACATAAGTTGTCCCGTTTATGTTTACCTGAGCTTTTCCCTCCAGCACAAGAGCAATGACATAAATTTCTGTTTGAACCATACTGCTTACATCAATATCCTTCAAATTACTGATAAATGCTAATTTACCATCATTGTATATGGTAAGCTCCTGGAACTCATTTGCATTTAAGTTTACTTTCTTAATATTCTCTACTTTCTGCATAATTAC
>CHCFR05602__coassemble_419_pt1 | contig 25800 bp, 26 predicted proteins | sample CHCFR05602__metabat2_low_PE_022 | metagenome-assembled genome bin CHCFR05602 | reverse complement strand
ATACCCTTTAGGGGTATACACGCTTTCCAGGCGTGCCTCTTCAACCACTCGAGCATCTCTCCTTTTCCTATGCTTTTCTTAAAAACGGCTGCAAATTACAAAAAAATTGCGAACCTCCAGCGTTTTCAGCTACAAATGTATTCTTTTTTTTGTTCTCGCATCGCATTCTTTCCCTATAATCTTTAAGAAAAACCCAAAATTAATAAACTTTAAAGTCTTTGCGACCTTATTTGAGCATTCCAAACACTTTTAACGCGCTTTCAGATGTCTGCTTCGCTACCTCGTCAGGCGTACATCGACAGGCCTCGGCGACTTTCAGCAAAACGTACTGCACATAGGCGCTTTCATTTCGGCGTCCCCGATAGGGAACTGGGGTCAAATAAGGAGAGTCTGTCTCCAACAAAATACGATCCAAAGGAACGGACGACAACAACTCGGGCAGATGGGATTTCTTAAAAGTCACCACGCCATTCACACCTAAATAGAAGCCAGGAAACTCCAGGATACGCTGTGCTTCGTCAGCTGTACCCGTAAAGCTATGAAAGACTCCACGGAGATGGGTAGAGCGGTAATCTTCCATTATCTTATATATAGGCGCAAACGCTTCGCGGCAATGGATCACAACTGGCAAATCATAATCCAAAGCCCAATCCAACTGGCGGCGAAGCGCATCCTCCTGCTCTTTCTGAAAAGTCTGATCCCAATATAAATCCATACCGATCTCACCAATGGCTACATACTTCCGGCCGGAAGCCAATTCACGAGCAACTACAGCCAGTTCATCTTCATAATCTTCGGCACGGACAGACGTCGGGTGAAGCCCAATCATCGGAAAGCAATACCCTTCATAGCGATGACACACATCCAACATCGGCTGGAGAGTCGTACTGTCAATATTAGGCATAAAGATATGACTGACACCAGCCTGGCGTGCCCGTTCCATCACTTCAGGCAAGTCGTCAGCAAATTCTTCCAAAAAAAGATGGGAATGTGTATCAATTATTGTCATCAGCATCCTCCTTCTATTTTCATTTTCTCACTGGTTCGATAATAATAAATCAATCCATACGAACGGCAGAGTTCGAGACGTTTTTCATTGGGAAGTATCTGTTCAAACTTCGCTTCCACCTGATTCCAGATATCCAAGATCAGTGCATCGGCTTCCTGACGCATGGCCGCCAATGCTTCCAAGGCACGAGCTGTAGCCAACTGGAAGCTTTTCTGCCTTTCGTAGCCTTCCAGAAAGATATCATAATGGACTTTCACCTTGGCAATGGTAGGGTTATAAATAGGAATGCCTCCTTGGGAAATACGACGGTTCTCTCCTTCGATGACCTTGCGTCCCCACTCTACCAAAGCCTGTTCGCTGGACAAATCGGGAAGGGAATTTTGGGCATCCAAGCCATAATATTCCTTATGGGAGAGACGTATCTCCGAGCGTATCACAGCCAAATTGAGCACCTGTATGAAATGAGAAAGATACAGGCGGGCCATTTTCACATGTGCCTGATGCTTTCTCCCGGCAGCGGCCTGCCTTTCAAAGCATTCCATATAGAAGATGTGAGCCGCCTCAAAGCGAGGCAGAAAATTTCTTGCAGCTCCAAGCACCTTGAAACTGAAAGGAATTCCGTACGGATTGTCATAGGCATCGGCTTTTTCGATCGCAGCTTTCAAAGCTCGAATACGTGCCTGATCCGTATTGGGTAATCTTCTATAGGGCATTCTGTCTTATCAATTTAGACGATTAAATCGCACCAACCTCACGACTCACGATGCACCAGGCCTTCCAGCAACGCCTGCAACTCATGCTTACGTTCTTCTGCCACTCCTACCTGCAAAAGGCTTTCTTCTGCCAGGCGGGTGTATTCGCAGATTTTCTGTTCGCACAAATCCTTGATACCAATCTCGTCATAAAGGTGCGTCACAGCTGCTATTTTTTCGGCCGGTACAAAATCATCGGCAGCCAACCACCGCTCCAACTCTTTCCGCTGGTCGTCAGATGCACGCTCGAGAGCTTGTATCAACATATAGGTTTTCTTATTGCACAAGATGTCGCCACCGATATTTTTGCCAAAGACTTTCGGATCGCCATAGACATCCAGCAAATCGTCCTTCAACTGAAAAGCCAAGCCCATATTGACACCATAATCATACAGACGGTCAGCATCTTCCTGCAAAGCTCCACCCAACAGGGCACCCAGCTTCAAACTGGCCGCAAGCAGAACAGAAGTCTTGAGCCGAATCATCTCCAAATACTCTGCTTCCGACACATTGTTGCGACTCTCAAATTCCATGTCGAACTGCTGTCCTTCACAGATCTCGAGCGCCGTCTGTCCGAACAAATCCATGACCGGTTTCAAGAGGTCGGCAGGACATCCTTCGGCCATATACCGATAGGCCAACACCAACATGGCATCACCCGAAAGAATGGCCGTATTTTCATTCCAAGCCTTATGCACCGTCGGCTTGCCACGACGACGGTCTGCCTTGTCCATCAGGTCGTCGTGCAACAAGGTGTAATTGTGATACACCTCGATTCCCGTTGCCTGATTGAAGATTGTTTCTACATCTTCTTTATACAAATTGTAAGCCAACAGCATCAGCACGGGGCGTATGCGTTTTCCACCCAATGAAAGGACATAAGTCACTGGTTCATAAAGTCCTTCAGGATGACGAGTAAACTGAAGGCCGGCAATATGAGCATTGATTTTCTCAAGTAGTTCGGATGATTTAAACATAGCTAATCTCGGAAAGAAAAGAAATGGACAGGAACGAAAAGAGGCTGCACATACGGCAACCTCTTCCCTAATTATCAAACTATAAAATTACTGCAATCTGAACATTACAGGCACTGTGTATTTCACACGTACAGCCTTACCACGCTGCATACCAGGTTTCCACTTCGGCATGGAGTTGATCACGCGGAGAGCTTCCTTATCCAAGTAAGGGTCAACACCACGGATTACCTTGGCATCCACGATACTACCGTCGGCATTTACCACGAACTGCACTGTCACACGACCCTGCGTACCGTTTTCCTGTGCGATAGTCGGATACTTGATGTTCTTGCTCAGGTACTGCATCAAACCAGCCATACCACCATTGGGGAATTCAGGCATTTGTTCAACGACTTCGAAGATTTCCTGTTCCTCAACCTCTTCTTCTTCTACCGTAGGAGGCACGTAAGCGATTTCTACAGCCTGACCGGTTTCCTCAGAAGAAGCGATCTCAGTCGACTCGATATCCATATCGTCATCCACAATTGTCAAAGTTTCAACAATGGTGGGTGCTTCAGGAGGAGGCGGAGGAGTAGCCATTTCCGGTTGTTCCGTAATAGGAATTTCAATTTCCTCTTCAAACACAAGGTCGGCTACAGCCTGGCTCATGTCAATCTTCACATCACGTTCCGTCCATTCGAAGGCGACGAACATGACAGCAAGCACAGCCACATAACCGACGAGCAGCCAAGTCGATCTCTTATTCTCCAAGTCTGCTTTAGGCGATTTTTTAACTTCCATAATTTATATTTAATTTTAGTGTTTCTCATTTGGGGCAAATATAGCACTTTTCCCACGAAACGTCACACATGGATGTTTTTTTTTTCACATTCATCCCTGCATTTTCGTTTTTTTAATTGTTCAAAACGCTACTTTCGCTTTTATGCCACAAATGTAACGAGATATTTTAAAAATACCCTTATCTTTGGCATGTTTTTTTGAACAAAAAATGAAATGTTTTCGTTTTATGACGAAGGCCATTCCATTTGAACAGACAACCACCTTATTATATATAGGAAAAATGAGAAAGATAACTATCGCCATTGACGGATTTTCCTCCTGCGGAAAAAGCACCATGGCCAAAGACCTGGCCCGCGAGATCGGCTATATCTACATCGACAGCGGAGCCATGTATCGTGCCGTCACCCTGTACTGCATCGAAAACGGACTCCTGCACAACGGACAGATCGACGTAGAAAAACTTCGGAACGAAATAGACAACCTCCACATCACTTTCCGCCCCAACGCGGAAACCAACCGTCCTGACACTTACCTGAACGGCATGAACGTAGAAAGCAAGATACGCACCATGGAAGTTTCCTCCCATGTCAGTCCTGTGGCTGCCCTCGACTTCGTACGCGAAGCCATGGTCAAGCAACAGCAGGAAATGGGACGAAAGAAAGGCATCGTGATGGATGGCCGCGACATAGGCACCACCGTCTTCCCCGACGCCGAGCTGAAGATATTCGTCACCGCCTCGCCCGAGATACGCGCCCAGCGCCGCTACGACGAGCTGAAGGCCAAAGGACAAGCCGTAAACTTCGACGAGATACTGGAGAACGTGAAGCAGCGCGACTACATCGACCAGCATCGCGAAGTGAGTCCCCTGCGCAAGGCCGACGACGCCCTGCTGCTGGACAACAGCCATCTGACCATCGAACAGCAAAAGGAATGGCTGGCCGAACAATTCGCACGCGTGGCCGGCAACTGACCACGCATTTTCCTCTAATCAGGAAAACACCGTTTTCCGAATAGGAAAGCAATGTTTTCCAACCCGCAAAACACCGTTTTATCGTATGGCAAAAGTAGAAATAGACGAAGGATCGGGCTTCTGCTTCGGAGTGGTCAATGCCATCAGCAAAGCCGAAGAAGAGCTGGCCAAAGGCGGCACGCTGTACTGCCTGGGCGACATTGTACACAACAGCCGTGAGGTGGAGCGTCTGAAGGAAATGGGACTCGTCACCATCAACCACGACGAATTCAACCGCCTGCACGACGCCAAGGTACTGCTTCGTGCCCATGGCGAACCACCCGAGACCTACGAGACGGCCCGCCGAAACCACATCGAAATCATCGACGCCACCTGCCCCGTTGTCCTCCGCCTGCAGAAACGCATCAAGCAGGAATATACCCAAAACACGGAAGAAGACAAGCAGATAGTGATCTATGGCAAGAACGGCCATGCCGAGGTACTGGGGCTCGTCGGGCAGACGGAAGGGAAGGCCATCGTCATCGAGAAACTGGAAGAAACCAAGTCGCTCGACCTGAGCCGCAGCATTCGCCTCTACTCGCAGACAACCAAGTCGCTCGACGAATTCCAACGCATCGTAGAGTATATCAAAGAGCACATCTCGCCCGACGCAACCTTCGAATACTACGACACCATCTGCCGTCAGGTGGCCAACCGCATTCCTAACATCTGCAAGTTTGCCGCCTCGCACGACCTGATATTCTTCGTCAGCGGCAAGAAGAGCTCCAACGGCAAGATGCTGTTCAGCGAATGCCAGAAGGTGAACTCCAACTCTCACCTGATAGACAGCCCTGAAGAAATAGACACTTCCCTGCTGGCAAAAGCCTCCTCCATCGGCATTTGTGGAGCTACCTCCACCCCTAAATGGCTGATGGAAAAAATCTCTGCAACGATTGAAGAGAAACTTCAAACTTCGGCAAATTAACGAAAATTATTACAGCTACCCTAAGCTTTTTCGTATCTTTGCAACGTCATTTATTAACTAAAAAAGATTGTTATGGGAATAGTTAAGTGCATCGGCATCCTGACCTCCGGAGGAGACGCTCCGGGTATGAACGCTGCCATCCGTGCGGTGACACGCGCAGCCATCTACAACGGACTTCAAGTGAAAGGTATATATAGAGGATACAAAGGTCTGGTGACCGGCGAAATCAAAGAATTCAAGAGCCAGAATGTAAGCAACATCATCCAGCTGGGAGGAACCATCCTGAAAACAGCACGTTGCAAGGAATTCACCACTCCTGAAGGCCGTCAGCAAGCCTACGACAACATGAAAAAGGAAGGCATCGACGCCCTCGTAGTCATCGGCGGTGACGGTTCGCTGACAGGCGCCCGCATCTTCGCACAAGAGTTCGACGTGCCCTGCATCGGCCTGCCTGGCACCATCGACAACGACCTCTATGGTACGGATACCACCATCGGATACGATACGGCTCTGAACACCATACTTGACGCCGTCGACAAGATCCGCGACACGGCCACATCACATGAGCGTCTGTTCTTCGTCGAAGTCATGGGACGCGACGCAGGTTTCCTGGCCTTGAACGGTGCCATTGCATCGGGTGCCGAAGCAGCCATCATCCCCGAATTCAGTACGGAAGTCGACCAGTTGGAAGAGTTCATCAAGAACGGTTTCCGCAAGTCAAAGAACAGCAGTATCGTCCTTGTTGCCGAAAGCGAACTGACGGGAGGTGCCATGCACTATGCTGAACGTGTAAAGAATGAATATCCACAATACGATGTACGCGTTACCATCCTCGGCCACCTGCAACGTGGCGGAAGCCCCACGGCTCACGACCGTATCCTGGCCAGCCGACTGGGTGCCGCTGCTATTGACGCCATTATGGAAGGACAACGCAATGTAATGATCGGTATCGAACATGACGAAGTCGTTTATGTTCCCTTCACCAAGGCTATCAAAAATGACAAGCCCATCAAGAAAGAGCTAGTCAATGTATTGCGGGCACTGTCTATCTAAGAAAAAACAATAGAAAAATTTAAGTATTTCCAACTAAAAAGCCAGACATTTCAATATGAAATGTCTGGCTTTTCATTTGATGCGATCTACATTCTCTTTCCAAAACTAAAGCCATTTCTTTACAAGCAGTTCCGTCCGTTCCCACAACTCTTTAGCCTGCTTGTGATGAGTGAATCGTTCTGAAAGTTGTTTAGGATGACAACTGACATTCAATGTTCCTGTACGTTCCCCAGCATCCTTATCCAACAAAAGACTGACCGCCGTAGCTGCTCCTTTGCGTGGCGTACGAATAAAAGGACGGAAAAGAATATCCGTCAAAGGATCGAACCACATATGCATAGTAATGATATCCGTTGAAACAATACCTGGATCAGCCGCATTAACCACAATCCCCTTGTCTTTCACACGTTCAGCAAGCTCAAGTGTAAACAAGGTCAACGCCAGTTTAGTATTACTATAAATAGGAATACGCCAAAAACTGCCTTTCTTGCCTCTCAAGAAGAAATCTGGAAAATCCAACCGTCCAATGGCATAAGTACATGAAACCATATTGACCACGCGGGTTCCCTCTCCCATCAGCGGAAGTAATTTCCGCGTCAACAAATAAGGTCCGACATAATTGACACTGACCGTACGCTCCAATCCGTCTACTGTTATGCGACGTTCCGTTTCCATTGTGCCGGCATTGTTCATCAACAACGATACACGTTCGCCCCGCCCCAACAGGTAATCGGCAAAAGCAGCTACCGTGTCCAACGAAGCAAGATCAATTCTTCGCACCTCAATGTCTGTATTACCCGTTTCTTTGATCAGCTTTTGTCTTTTCTCTTCTGCCTTCTTCGGATCATAGCATGCCATCAGTATACGATAGCCAGCCAAGGCGACAGCACGGGTTATTTCCGTTCCCATACCGCCATCGGCACCTGTTATTATAGCCAATTTCTTTTCCATCGCTATCCTCGACTTTCTATTCGTTCGATTTCTTTTTTCAAACAAAGTGGAAGCTCTTCCTTCAGACGCTGATGACAAGCCATATCGATAGAATACATACGAGCAATGCAATAATTACTATGTTTACAAGAACTGCGTGCATGCTCTTCCTCACGCATGCGATTGACAAAGCCAGGTTCATTGAGCAGAGCGCGACCCATCTGTACGGCCTCGAAACCATGGTCCAACACTTCGTCAATCTTTTGTCGGGCCACCAATCCTCCTACATAGACCAAAGGCATATCGAGCGCAGCCCTGAATTTCAAAGCATCTTCCAGAAAATAAGCTTCTTTGAAAGGAACAGTAGGTATCATCCACTTACCCACCATGCGTACTCCGTACTTCAACCACCAGCAGGTCATATAGTGAGTCATGGTACGGATAGGCATCTCGCCGCGCATCACATACATCGGTGCCTTGCTGACAAATCCTCCACTCAGCACCAAGGCATGTGCTCCCGATTGTTGTAACCTGTGAGCCACCTGCAAAGATTCATCAATCTCCATTCCTCCACGAAAGCCGTCGCGCATGTTCATCTTCACCAATACAGCCATGTCGTTGCCAGCCGCCTTCATCACTTCGTCCATCACCATATCCATAAAGCGCATACGATTTTCCAACGAACCTCCGAACTCGTCCTTTCGATGATTGGTAGAAGGAGAAAGGAACTGACTGATAAGATAGCCATGCCCCGCATGAATTTCTACCGCATCAAATCCTGCTTCACGAGCCAGATTAACCGAACGACCATAGGCACGCGCCATCTCGGGTAATTCATCTGCCCGAAGGCCGCGAACAAATGTAGGAGAATACAAATTGAATCCTGTACTGGCCCCCACGGGCAAGCAACCGCAGATACTTTTATGGGACATGTTGCCACAGTGCCCCAATTGGATACTGGCGGCAGCTCCCTCAGCATGGATAGCATCTGTCAAGCGACGGAGTCCAGGGATAATCTCCGGCCGCATCCACAACTGGCGGTCGAATGAAAGGCCGCTACGAGTCACAGCCGCATAGGCAACGGTCGTCATGCCTACCCCGCCGGCCGCAACTGAACGATGATAATCGAGCAATTGCTCTGAAGGTTTATTGCCAGGGCACATGCTCTCAAAGGCCGCTGAGCGGATCGTACGATTACGTAGTGTCAGCGGTCCCAAGGTAACTGGAGTAAATAATTTCGAACTCATAATCTATCTAATTTTAGAAAAGGATGTTTTAAGAAGACGATCACAGCCTTTTAAGACCAGGAAAAGCATCCGTTTTCTTTTTTTCTAGCCATCAATATATATAAGGTATAATCCGTTTTCTACGCCCCACGGCTTCGTTGCCAAACTCTTCGCGATAATGCTTGTGTATGGCGTCAGCTCGAGGCACCAGATTGGCCGCTGTCCACCAAACAAATACCCACGCTGCAGGTGAAGCGGTCAACAAGGCGAACCCCGTCCACTCCACCAGCTCTCCAAAGTAGTTGGCAGACGTGACATAACGGTACATTCCCTTGCCTGGCAGATAATGCCGATTGTCACCCGGCTTGCGCAGATGACGAATGACATGATCGGAATGCAGATTGACCCCCATACCAACGAAAAACAGCACCAATCCTATAATAGAAAGCGGACGCATCAACCAAGTCCATCCTTCGGCATATCCTTCGGGCGCATACCAAAATATTCCACCAGCCTGCATCAATCCGTTCAACACATTGAATACAATGCCCATTGCCATGATAGCTACCGGCATACGGCTACGCCCCTTCATCAAGAGTGGAAAGACAAACGAACGTTGCAAATAATGCAATTCAAACAGAAGCAAAAACAAAAATTGTGGTGCAGAGAATCCAACCCTACTTATCATCCACAATCCCAACATCACGAAAAAGACAGGTGCCTCCATCAGCACCCAAGCCACTTTGTTGGATATAGACCATCCCCACGAAGCGGTACGAAACATGCCGTAACCAGCTTTTACAAAATAGAGGGCTATGAAAACGAGCAAAGCCACACTGCTCATCACCCATAAAAAGAGATGAAATTGATGCAAAGACATAAGTATTCTATATTTAAGACGCACAAATATAGCGAAAAAAATATTGCGACGCCCTCCTTTTATTTTATCTTTGCACTATTAAAACAGCAACTGTTCAATAAACAATTTTATTGATAAAAAACTGTTCCATTTTTAATATTTTCTTATTGAAACAGGCAGACATGACAAGTTATATCCTTCTCGAAAACATCCGCTTTTTTGCTTACCATGGCGTAGCTCCCCAAGAAACGACTGTAGGCAATGAGTTCGTCGTATCGCTACGACTGAAAACAGACATTGCACGTGCAATGAAAAGTGACGACGTGGCCGATACCGTCAACTATGCTGAAATCCACCAAGCCGTAAAAGAAGAAATGGATATTCCTTCCAAACTACTTGAACATGTCGCAGGACGCATTGTCCGCCGTCTGTTCAACGATTTTCCAACGATCGAACGCATTGACCTGAAACTATCCAAACGCAATCCACCCATGGGAGCCGATATTGAAACAGCAGGAGTGGAGGTGCATATAGAAAGACAGACTTTACAGGCCTGAAAAACGTTTTTTCCCCTTCAGATAATAACGTATCAGAATACTGTAACGTGTACGCTCGGGTATCACCGATGTGCAGGCCTTCTTTTCGTTCTCCTCGCGCGACGGACGGAACGAAGGACGAAGCCGACAATACTCCCGACGAGCCCGCCAAACGGCACAGGCATTGTCCCACTGACCTTTCAGCAAAAAGACAAAAGCTGCCACCTGGTCGAGCAACCAACGAACACGCATCACTTTGCCTAATTCTTCGGCAGGCAGGTTCTTGTAAAGCATCAGCAGATTGTTGCGAAAGTTCAGGAATGTCTTGCGGGGATTTTCTTTCTTCAACGTAGCACCACCCACGTGATAAACTACACTTTGGGGGATACATACCAACTGCCGACCGCGAGCACGAAGACGCCAACATAAATCAATCTCCTCCATGTGCGCGAAGAAGCGACCATCCAATCCACCCGCTTCCCAATAATCCTTCAGACGAATGAACAAAGCAGCACCTGTGGCCCAAAAGACAGGAACAACCGTATCATATTGTCCCTCGTCCTTTTCAACAACACCCATAATGCGTCCACGACAGAAAGGATAACCATAGCAATCGATGAAACCGCCGGCAGCACCTGCATACTCGAAAGCGCTCTTGTCGTGCCAGCTCAGCAATTTGGGTTGGCAAGCGGCTACTTCCGAGTGAGTATCCATATAGGCCAGAAGCGGCTGCAACCAATGAGCCGTCACCTCCACATCCGAATTGAGCAGCACTACATATTCCGCCGCTACCTGCTTCAAGGCTTCATTATAGCCGTCGGCAAAACCCCAGTTCTTTTCCAGCTGAATAAGACGCACTGAAGGAAATTCTTTCCGAACAAGCTGAACCGAAGCATCTGTAGAGCCATTGTCTGCGACATATACGACGGCCCCATCCGCTTCTGAATGAGTCACAACCAAAGGCAAGAAAGAACGAAGCATCTCGCATCCGTTCCAGTTTAATATAACGACTGCTACCTTTTCCATAACTTCCATCGTTCTTTTCTGCGATTTATTCCAAGGGCAAGCCCTTCAAGGCGGTCCCTTCCTCGTTCCATTCGCCCAATCGAAGAGTCACCACACAATTGTCAAGTGCATCGTTATGGGGCACTTCCACCCGTATGTAGTTAGGCGTAAAGCCATGCATAGGTGTACCAGGCTTGGATTTTTCCAACAACACAGGCAAGGTCTGTCCGATATGTTTCTCGTAGAAAGCCTTGGTTTTCAGATCAGAAAGTTCCAGCAAACGCTGACTGCGACGATGCTTTTCTTCTGGCGACACAACGTGATCTATCTTCAACGCCTGCGTACCCGGCCGTTCGGAATAACTGAACACATGCAACTGTGTGACATCCAATCCTTCTATAAAGCGATATGCCTCCTCGAAATATTCTTCCGTTTCGCCACGCGTTCCCACAATGACGTCCACACCGATAAAGGCATCGGGCATTACCTCCTTGATTTTATGCACTTTGGAAGCAAACAGAGCTGCATCATACCGACGACGCATCAGCTTCAACACCTCATCCGAACCCGATTGCAACGGGATATGGAAATGAGGCATAAACCGCTTGGAATGTGATACGAAGTCGATAATTTCATCGGTCAGCAGATTGGGCTCGATAGACGAAATGCGGTAACGTTCAATACCTTCTACCTCGTCCAGCGCCTTCACCAGGTCGAAGAAAGTTTCACCTGTCGATTTGCCGAAGTCGCCTATATTGACTCCCGTCAATACGATTTCTTTTCCACCTTCGGCCGCTGCCTGCCGGGCCTGTTCAACCAACGAAGCAATGCTACCGTTACGACTACGACCGCGAGCGAAGGGAATGGTACAATAGGAACAGTAGTAATCGCAACCGTCCTGCACTTTCAGGAAGAAACGCGTGCGGTCACCACGCGAACACGACGGGGCAAACGAACGGATGTCTTTCAAAGCCGACGTGAAGGCTTCACCTGTTTCATGCTTCTGGAGGTTGCCCAAGTATTGCAGCAAATCTTTTTTCTGCTCAGCACCCAAAACCACATCTACGCCTTCGATATGGGCCACAGTATCCGGCTTCAGCTGTGCATAACATCCCGTCACTACCACAAAGGCACCCGGATGTTGCTTCACCAGCCGATGAATGGCCTGACGGCACTTTTTGTCAGCCACTTCGGTCACCGAACAGGTATTTACTACGCAAATATCAGCCTTTTCTCCCCGTCTGGCCGTACGTACTCCGGCTTCCTTCAACATCTTGCCGATAGTGGACGTTTCCGAAAAGTTCAGCTTGCAGCCCAACGTATAATAGACAGCTGTCTTATTCTGAAATATATTGGTATCAATCATAATTTGCTTACATAACTTTTAATGCGGATGCAAAGTTACACATTATTATTCTATATTCCATTATTTCCTCACAGACATAGGGCATTCAGAGACAGGCTTCGAAAAAAAATATAAAAAAAGTTGGGGTTTCGAGAACAACATATCCAAAAAGTCCCTACCTTTGCGGCGTTTTAATAAAGCAATTGATTGTATTACGTTTTTTAAAGTAAAAAGAAAATGAAAAAATTAGTTTTGATGGCAGCAGCTATCGTAGCAGTATCTTTCGCATCTTGTGGTAACAAAGCAGCTAACGCTGAACAAGCAGCAGCTGATTCTATCCGTATCGCTGACTCTATCGCAGCTGTTGAAGCAGCCGCAGCTGAGGCAGCAGCTCAGGCAGCTGATACTGTAGTAGCTGACAGCGCTGTTGTAGCTGAATAATTTCAGTACAACACACAGAGAGAATTGAAAGTCTGACGTGCGAAAGCACACCAGACTTTTTTTATGCCCTTACAGTTCGTATCCTTCCCTCTATATCAACGCAGATTTCCATACCATACGACATGGGGCCTCCATGAAGTACAGGATGAGGGTCTAACGAAGTGCTTCCTCATCCTCTCACGAAGCACTGCATGAGAAGGTGAGGAAGCACTGTGTCAGAACCCAACGAAGCACTGTGTCAGGAAGAGCGCTTACAGGCCCTTCACTGTCTGCATCAGCTGTTCGCCCAGGCCGATGGTATAGCCTTGCGAAACGAACACCACGCGGTTGAATGTGTCGGCTATCACAAATACCGGCAGCGTGTCTTTATGCTTTAGCTTCATATTCTCTATAATCTGGGTAGCAATGCCGTGGCTGTCAATACCGTAGACAATGGTAGACGGCAGACCCGGGAAATCTTGCGGACGGAACTTGCCATACTTCTCGGTATCGGGGAAGAGCAGCACCATCTTGCGCCCCCACTTCTCCAATTCTTTGTTCAGTTTGGCAATGTCCTTCAGAGCATGATTGGTAGGCTCCTGCCCTACACCCAAGACGCCAACCACGAAATAGCCACGACCACATGCCGTCAATACGCTGATGGGATCATCGGCCACGACACCGTCAGCGATAGGCGTAAAGAGCGATTCGGAATTGAAGTTACCTATCACCTGTATCTGGTCCTTACTTTCACGCATTGTCAAGGCTGTATTCACCGTTTTGTCCGCCTCTACATTCAAGCCGCTCATGTGCACCAGCACGCCACCGCTGGCCAGACGCGTACCGCTCACCATCACATAGTAGCCGGCCGGCATCTGCAAGGGGGTACGCAGCAAGGTGTTCCATGAAGCACCATTTTCATCATAGCTTTGCAGGCGAAGCACACCGTTCTCGCAACGTGACAGGGTGAAGTGGCTGTAATATTTAGGATCGTCGATGAACTTAGTGGGCTGGAACGTTGCCACCAGACTGCCCGAAGGCGATACAGTCTGTGTAGCGCCCATATTAAAGTCCACATGATAAAGTTTTCCGTTCTTCAGATTCGGATGATTGGCCAAGTCCAAATAACATACAACTCCGGTCACTTCGTCAATCCAAGCAGGAATGCCCAAGCTGCGGGCTACGGCCACAAAGAAGATGTCGCGCGAATAGGTGTCGGCCATGCGGGCGTTCCATACGCCTTCGGGCGACATGGGAATACGTTGTGAATTCAAGGTATCGTTCAGAGCGATATTCTCGCGGCACCAGTCCACCAGCTTCTGCGGATGATACAGATAGTCTTCGGCTGTCTGCTCGTCAATGACTTGCTGGAAGAAAGACTTATAGGCCGTCAGTTCTTCTGTCGCAATGCGCGGGTTCAGCAACGCCGACACGCTCTGCTCGCAAGGCACAACCGCCGTATGCAACAAATGATCTTTCAGAATGGGGAAACGGGCATCGCGCAAGTCTTTGGCAGACACGGCCCCCAGCAGCTCGACGGCCCGGCCGCCCCGTCCCTGCTCCAAGGCAAAGGCAACAAAGGCCTTGATGACAGCATGATTACCACGCGAAGCCACCAGGAAATCGGCCACACGCTGCTGCTCTGCTTCGTTCAGTCCCTTCTGGGAAGAAGCCCAGGCATGCGCTGCCTCGGGCGTCATCATTGTAGCCACATAGGCGTTGCGGATGGAGTCTTCTGCGGCCATGCGACGGTCGTTCTCGGCACGCTGTTCGGGCGTAACGGCGGGCAGATTGGCCGACTCAACGGGCGGAACGATGTCCAAATCCAACTCGAACGGATCACCATCGCGACGGTCGAGCTTCACGGTCAAGGCGTCCTGCTTGCCGAACGAAAGCTTCTGGAAACCGAAGCGTCCGTTTTTCGAAGCCCACACCAGCATGTCGCCCTTGCCGGCCGTGAGCGAGGCCTGCCCCGAGGCATCGGTCTGCTTGCGGGCCACGGTATAGAACTCGGCGTAGTTATAGAGCTTGAACTCCACCAACGCTCCGCTGACGGGCTGTCCGGCCTCGTCGGTCACGGTCACCGTAGCTTGGTCGGTGGGAGCATAGTTGTCGATAACGTTGATTTCGGTATAGTTGGGTGTGACGGACATCACTTCTTCCGGTCCTTCGTAACGGCCGAAGACCTTGGTGTGCATCAGCATGCCGCGGCTGGCAGGCGCGTTGAACCAGCCCAAGTTAAGCACCGGCTCAGGCTCACATGCACCGAGGAAGTACCATTTGCCGTCAGCCCAGGCTTCCACCCAGGCATGATTGTCGTCGGTATGTGCCCAACGGGGAGTATAGACCTGGCGCGCGGGAATGCCCACTGAGCGCAGGGCAGCCACCAGGAAGGTAGACTCCTCGCCGCAGCGTCCGTAAGCGGTGCGGACTGTGGCCAGCGGCGAACTGGTGCGCGCATCGCTGGGCTGGTAGACGGCCTTCTCGTGGCACCAATGGTTCACCTCCAGAATGGCATTACGCATGGAGAGGTGTTGCACGCGCGGCTTCAGTTCTTCGTAGAACACCACGCGGGCACTGTCCAGAGGCTCGTTGTTCACCCGCACAGGGAGAACAAAGTGGCGGAACAGTTCTTCGGAAACCATCCGCCCCCAAGGCATCTCTTCGGAAGCACGGTGAGCCGCCTGTACATTCATCAGGTGGAAACCGCCGGAGTAGTCCGTGATGTCGGCTAGCGGCATGTAGGCGTAGAGAAACTCCAGCGCCTCGCGCTCGTAGAGCGTCAGGTCAGTATCGAAGATGGCGAACAGGTTGCCCTTGGACATGACGACCTGCTTCTGCTGGAAGTCCTGCTCCACACGGGCACGATAGGTTGAATCACTGATAAAATGGGCATGTTTGCTACTGCACGAGGCAAACAGGCATGTCAGCCAGACCAGGCTGAAGATGTAGACGATATATTTCATAAATGAGAGGTTGTTATGCTGACAAATGTACAATAAGTTTTCCATTCTACCAACTCGCAACTCCCGAATGTACTGACAAAACGAATCAAAAAAAGGGCCGCCCCACGGTCCGGCCCTCCATTGCCCTACTTTCTACTTGCCAACATTCATCAGCCACTTGCCGTCTACTTTCACCAGCTTCTGCTCGCCTTCTTCTTCCTCGCCGTTGCCGTAAATCTGCTTGTATTTCACCACAGCCGAATTGCCATCCTCGGCAATCTCCTCGGAGAGGATTTCAAAGTCCTTCAGGCCGCCCTTTTTATCCAATTCTTCCGCGGCCTTCTCTTTCATCATGGCTGTGAAGCCTTCGCGCGTCTCGGCCAGTTTTTCAGGTTTGACTTTAGAGAAGTTGATACCCTCGACAAACTTCTCGTAGTCGCCGCTCTTCACGGCAGAAAGATAACTCTTCATAGCGCCCGAAGGCGTGTCGGTTGAAGAACAAGAAACCATAAACAGCACGGCTATCGCCGCCATCAGGCTGAAATAAACCAACTTTTTCATCATAGCTTGTTTTTTGAAGTTAACAAATAATTAAACTAACACATCTTTTATCGCGTAAATTGATAAACCACCGTCAGCCGCCGGTTGGCAGCCAGGTCATCGGGCAGCAGGTATGTCCCGCCGAAGACGGGGACATCGAGCCGACTGACACGCCCCTCGGAGAGGCTGACGCCCGCCTTGCGGTAGGCGTAGTCGACGAGCTCGGTGCAGTACATCCGAGTCGTATCCGCCAGGTCGTACCGGTGGTCGAAGAGCGTGCCCCGCTCCGCCACCCGCAAAGCCTCGGCAGCCGCCCGACGGGCTGCCAGCGAGTCGTCTGCCAGCCTCATCACCGCACCGCGCACCGCCCTGTTCGGTGCGAAGAAGCTCGTCAAGGGTTCCACCTTCACGCGGTCTACATCGCCGTCGAACTCGGGTTCGTCGGGGACGGCGTGCACCACGCACCAGGCGCTATCCATCCGCTTCAGAATGCCTACGTGGGAATACGTTCCACCACCATCGCCCGTCGCCACTACCACGCGGCTCATCAGCCCCATGCCCCGGCGGAACACCACGTCGCCCTCGGCCAGCCGCTCCGAAGGCAGACGGAACTCGCCGCCCGGCGCTTTCTTTCCGCAGGACAGGCAGCCGCAGAGCAACGACACCAATAGCAGGGTGCAAAATTCATTTCTCATCATCGCAGGCAAAGATAGTGATTTCACGCTTTTTTACAAGAAAACTTCTAACAAAAAAACATCCAGTGTTCTATTTTTCTCTCCGCCCTTACCACATGCCGGACAAGCTTACCGCAGCCGAACAACCATAGTCGTATCATTCTGAAAGCGGAAGCGACACATTTCGTAGGCCGGAGGACCCATCACCCCTTCGGCATCGTTGCTGAAGGCGTATTTCTCTGTCGGAATGCCGAAAGCCGCCGTATCCAGTTGTCCGTTACCATTCGTGTCCAGGAAGAGTGAAAAGGCGTACTCGCCCGCCGGAAGTCCGCGGCAAGGGATGACGAGCATGGTGTCGGTCACTGCCACGCGGAAGCCCGTCAAGGGTTTCTTCAAGAAATCGGCCTCGGAGGCATAGAAGGCGACGTAGAGTTGCCCCTCCGGCTTCGGGATATCGTTCACACGGAGGGTCAGCGTTTGCGCATGGAGCGCACTGGCAAGGCCTTGGAGGGCCAGCAATACAAGTAAAATCAAGTTTTTCATACGCTTTGTATTTTTAAATTCGTAAATAAAGACAAGTTTCGATCTCTGGCGCCACCTCCGGTAGCGAAGGTCTCGGAAAGGCTGCTGAGGTACCTCAGCGGACTAAAAGTTAGAAACGTCGTAGGCCGCATGGCGCCCCAGCGTCACGAAGACACCGATATAGAAGAAGCGGTCGGCGGCAGCCAGCACAGGCTGCCCGTCCACACGCCCGAACTCGTTGCGGCGGCCCAGTATGTTGGTGGCCGAGGCGTGGACGATGACCTTCTTCGATGGCAGGAAAGTCAGCCCTACGTCGAGGCTGTTGCAGGGCTTCACCTCGTCGTTCATCAGACCGGGCCGTTCAGGGTTGTGCCACGGGCGCCCGCTGCTGAAGCGATCGGTCAGGCTCAGGACGGTGCGCAGGCGGGGAAGCGACCACTTGACAACGACGGAGGCATTGTGGCGCGTGGCATATTGGGGGACGGTCAGCTCGGAGTCGCGACCTGTCCGACGGCGAGGCAGGTTGTAGGTATAGGACAGACGGTATTCAAGGTTCTTGAGCGACGTGCGGTCGGACAGGAAGAGGTCGATACCCTTGCTATAGCCGTAACCACCGGAAGTCAGCAACAACGGCGCCTCTCCACCGCCCGTCCACAGGGGCAGGCGACTGTATTTCTTATAATAGACCTCCACCTTGGCCAGTCGACCGCCCCGACCGTACTGAGCGCCCACATTATACTGCCAGCACACTTCGGGCTTCAATCCCGTCTGCCTCAGCAGCAAGCTGTCTGCCGCCGGCTGGGTGTATCGCCCTGTCACGGCTGTCAGCACGACGTCACCTTGATACCAGTTCAGTGCCAGGCGTGGCGACACTTCCGTCGCTCCGCTCAGCCCGTGATATTCGGCCCGCACGGAGCCCTCCACCTTAAGCCGCTCCAGCGGGAAACAGGTTGCAGACAGGAAGACAGCACCCAGCGAAGGTGACACGCACCCCTCCGCCTCACCGACGGAAGCCGGAAAACGGTAGCGCATGGCATAACTGCGGACAAACGCCTCCACTCCGCCATCCAGACGGAAGAGCGGGGACAGAAGCCGCCCCAACTTGGCCTTCAGATGAAGTTCCTGCCGGCGTTGTAGCCAGGCGTCACCCTCAGCGGCAGCATTGTCCACCGCCTGGCGGTTGTACGACCAGGCCGCACCCGCAAACCACTCCCAACCGGCACCGGACACGCGGCGCAGCGTGGCGTTCAGGTAGACGTTGTCCTCGCCCAAGCCAAACAGGCGACGGTCATCACCCTCGTAGGTGGCAAAGTCCGTCCGGTCGTAGTGTGCATACAGTTTGGCCACGGTCGACGCGTCGGGTGTAAAGCGCAGCTGCGTGGCTCCCGACATCTGCTGATAGGGACGGCCGAAGTCCTTCCGACCAGGATAAATCCGATTGTGCAACGCCATATTCTGATAATTCAAGTCTACGGAAGCCGACCCTTTACCGAACGTGCGCGTGCCTCCCCCACCCGCCCCTACAATGGAAGCATTCAGCCCAAGCTTATCCACCGTGCTGTAATCCTTCGTCTCCAACGGCAGAACGGCCGAGAGTGCCCCACCATACTCCAGTGGTGCGCCGCCCGAAGCCAAGTTTACCCCGCTGAACAGGAAGGTGGAGTAACGGCTACGGGCCGAGGCACCGATGCCCACCGAAGTGTAGGGCACCAGTACGTGCATACCGTCGATGTAGGTCTGCGTCTCTCGGTCGTCGCCTCCGCGCACCAGCAGGCGGCCCGTCTCACCCTGCACCTGCGTGCCCGGCAGGGTCTGGAGTGCTCGGTAGAGGTCACCGTTCGCTCCGCCTACCGTAACCAGTTCCACGGGATGCAGGTCGCTCCACCGGCTATTGGCCGCCGGCGTGCGCCGACGCTTCACCACCACTTCGTCCAGCCCCACGCTGTCCGTCATCGTCACGCCGTCCAAGGTCAGGCGGACGGTGTCGGTCACGGCAGTCTGCGCGTCGGCATCCGGGGCGACTGCTCCAGTCAATACCATCAGAATAAGGAATAACCGTTTCATTGTTTTGCTTTTCTTTTCGTTTAGCGAAAGCGAAATTACAAGCAAGTAGACAGACAAAAAAATATCCGGGACAGACAGCCCGGATATGTGACCAACTGCATCCACAAGGGATGAATAACAAAGGTCTGGGACAAACGGCAAGCTTACTCGCTGCCCTCCAAAGTTCTTTTTACACGGACGGCATAGCTCCGCGAAACGGGTACTTCCGTCCCACACCCCTCCAGATGGAGCCGATAGCCCTGCGCATTGCCTGACACCTGCGCCACCTGATGCAGGTTGACGAGATAGGCGCGGTGACACCTTATTATATAAGGATAATCCAAAAACGCATCCTCCGCCTGCTTCAGCGTCAGGCGCAGCAGCTTCACCGCGGTCTTGCCGCTACCGGCGTCCAGGTAGCGCAGCCGTACATAGTTACCTTCCGACTCGGCATAGAGCAGCCGGGCGGGGTCGAGTGCCAGACTCTCCCTCGTCCCTCCTTCCAGCAGGACTTCCCCACGGGCTGCCGCCGACCGAGGTTCCGATACTGCTTCCGCCTGTACCCTTTCTGCCAGACGGGCGTTCATCGCCACCGCCTCCTGAAGGTTGTGGCTCAGTTGCAGGTTGCGATTCCACATCACGAACAGCACAATGGGAAACGGCCCGATCACCACCATCCACAACAGGCAGACGGCCAGCAGGCGCAAGTTCAGCTCCAAGCCAAATACCCCTGCCGTATAGCACCAGTTGCCCAACGTAATCAGCACGCACAGCAGCAGTGTGGAAAGTATCTCCTTGCCCACCGTCCACCGTTCTTCCCGATACCACGCAGGAAACAGGGCCGGAAGCATGTAAACCGCCACCGCCAGCATGGCCGACGACACCACCGCATAGCCCGCCAATACAAGCAGCTTGTTCCCTTCCATCCGCGAGATGCCGAAAGGCTGGAGAACATAAAGAATGAAGAACACCAGCAGCGAAGGCAACACCACCGTTTTCCAACGCGCCCTCAACTCAGGATAGGGACTGCGCAGCAACACCACCAGCTTGTCGAATAGAATTTTCATATCACTTTCCAAAAGGATTTCCACGCAAAGATAGTCATATTTTTGTAATATCCAGATGGCAAAACGGAGTGTTTTGACGCAAATTCAGGAAGAAAGAACAAGATTTTTATGTTATAGAACATATTTTTCGCGAACAATTCGTATCTTTGCAGTGTTATTAGAAGAGAAAACAAGAAAAGATGTACAAACCGCTTTCCGAAACGCGGAAGGCACAAAACCAAGACGATTATGAAAAAAAACGTAAATGAAATCATGATGTTACAGTACCGTATCAAACGCTATCAAGCAATGGGAAACGGTGCCATGTGCCAAGCCTTGAATGGCAAACTTCAGAAACTGCTTGCACAGCAAGCTTGACTTAGTAAACAACCCTTTAAACAATATGAAAAGAAAGAGAGCGCATCCTTAGTGGATGCACTCTCTTTTGTCTTTTTAATACTTCCTATCCCTTCAAGCCTCCACAATATCTTTGCCAAAAGGCATCAACGCCACGGCTGCCAGCTTGAAGTGCTGCAGGCCGAAAGGTATACCTATAACGGTAATACAAAGGATGGCTCCGAAAATCAGATGTGAGAGGCAGATCCAGATACCGCCCAGCAAAATCCACACCACATTCATCAGTATGTACAGACAACCGTCCGAACGGCTACCGCTACGCACTTCCTTGCCGAAAGGCCACAAGGCCAACGAAGCCATCTTCAGCGTCTGTATGCCGAAAGGAATACCCACAATGGTCACCATCAACAGCAGACTGGCTACCACATATTCGATTGCCGTCAGAATTCCTCCGAACAGCAACCACAAAACGTTCATCAAACAACCCATATCTTTTTATTTTTCCAATATAACAATGATCATTCTGTCTCAAACTTATCTTTCACTGCTTGCGAAACGTGACTTCTTTAACCGCCCGCAAGCGATAAGTACGTGAAGAACCAGCCTTAGAAATAGTACCATCACCCCAGACATACGTTTTCTCACCATCTTCACAAAGATAACGGACAGGCGTATCCTTTGTACCCGGTTCATAGCCTGTCTCTAAAATATCCAATCCTTTATCAGACAGCAACTTGTTAGTCTGCGACAAGTGAGTTCCACCGATGGCATTTCGCATAGCCTTCGCCTCATCGGCCGTCGGAAAGCGCCATCCGCTAAGACCACCTTCCGTATAGGCGTTGACAAGGCCGGCTGCCTCGCTTGGATTTTCCGTATTCAAAGCAGAAGGAACATCCGTCCATTCTTTCGTACTCAACAAAAGCAAAGTAGCGCCGCCATTGTCGTCGGGAGTAGAAAGCGCCACCAGGTGACCGTCCCACAATGTACCGGCGGCAGGAACATCCGTCCCACTGATTTCAGTATCATCCTCACCATCACCCTCATTACCGCCGCCTGTCGTGCTGCCGAAGTCAAAACGAATGTTGCGCACATCCTTCCAATCTTCAGCCGTAATCTCGCCCGACAGATTGAAGCCTGCAGAGAAAGTCCCTTCCAGTTCATAAGGAATATTGACAACCAGCGGTTCGGACAAGGTATAACCATAGGTAGAAACAGCCCCTTTGCTATCGGTCAAGGCAATGGAAAGCGACACCCTGGCACGATCGGCCGAAGGAAAGACATACAAGACAGGAGATGTCCACACCCCTCTACCCGCATCGCTACAAGCAGTCGTCAACGAGGTGCTCCCACTGTAAGTGCCGTCCATGGCAAGCGAAGCATACACAGGCCCGACAGTGACATGCACCGCTTTTGTATCATCGGGAATGGCATGCAGTTCGATTTCCAAACGGCTCACGGCTGCCGTCAGCGTGATGCTGGTCGAAGCATCTCCGTCTACACGTACCTTGGCCATGCCGCACATCAGGGCTTCTTCAGCCATCTGCTGACCTGAAAATGTCACAACATCCTCCATATCCGGCCGATCAGAAAACGAATAGCCATCCACGCCACACAAAGCCACTATCGTATAATTTCCCGCTGCAAGGCAAAGCTCCATCGCACTGCCCTCTTCAGAACGCATCTCTGTAGAAGCCGCATACGCACCGTCGTCCGAAAAAGCATAAATATAAACAGGATAAGTGAGAGAAGAAGTTCCTCCCGCACGTGTCTGTACCCTCAATGTAGCCTCCGAAAAGTTTTCGTTCTCCTCATCCAATTCTGCTTGAATGCTATTCTGACACGCAGCCACCAAAGACAGGAGTGTAAGTAGCAAGAAGATAGTGTTTTTCATGGTAATTCGTTTTACAGGTTTCAATAATTGTCCATCCCTATCGGGATTTCACCTTATGCCCACAAAAATAATACTATTTATCATATATAGCCCAACATTCATACATTTTTTCTGTCATTTGTTACAAAATCAGGCTAACGTCCTTATTCCCAGTCGCTGAACTCAAAGCTGAGCTGTTCCCACACTCCGTGACGACCGGCTTCCGCATCGCGCGGATTGGACACAGACAAGCCTATGAGCCGGATGGGATATTCCTCATAATCCACCTCACGAAGCAACTGCTTGGCGAGAGGCAAAATGACGGACAACTCCGTCAGTTCCTTTCCCTGCGTGATGCTGCGGGTGATCTGGCGGAAGTCGTGAAACTTAATCTTCAACGTCAGCGTATTGCCACGAAAATCCTTCCGCTGGAGACGCTCCACCAGCTCTACTGCCACATGATACAGCTCGATGATGACCGACGAGGTGCGGTTGATATCCTTCTCCAGCGTATGCTCACACCCGATGGACTTACGTACACGCACCGCCTCGACAGGCCGCAAGTCGATGCCGCGTGCAAAGTCATAATACACCGCCCCTACCTTGCCAAACTCTCTAGTCAGCATCTCTAGCGAACGGGCGCGCAACTGGGCACCGTTGTGTATACCCAGCAGATGCATCCGTTTGGCCGTAACAGGTCCCACCCCCCAAAAGCTCTCGATAGGCAGACGGGCAATGAAGTCGAGTGCCTGGTCGGGATGGATGGTACAAAGCCCGTCCGGCTTGCGATAATCCGAAGCAATCTTCGCCAGAAACTTGTTGTAGGACACGCCCGCCGAAGCCACGAGGTTCAGTTCGCTGCGTATCTTCCGCTTGATTTCACGGGCAATGTCCACCGCCAACGGGATGCCGGGCTTATTGTCGGTAACATCGAGAAAAGCCTCATCGAGCGAGATCGGCTCGATGACATCCGTATATTCATGGAAAATCTCATGTATCTGGCGCGACACCTCCTTGTACACCTCCATACGGCCGGGAATAAAGATGAGCGACGGACAGAGCCGTTTGGCTTTTTGCGACGACATGGCCGAACGCACCCCATAGCGACGCGCCTCATAACTGGCAGCAGCCACCACACCCCGCTCCTCGGCATGCCCCACCGCAATGGGCTTACCGCGTAGTTCAGGATGGTCGCGCTGCTCCACGGATGCATAGAAAGCATCCATATCGATATGTATGATTTTACGTTCAGTCATTGATCCGCTTTCCTTCTCTATTATCAAACAGTAACAAAGATAGCGAAAGTAGAAAGTAGAAAAAACAAGCTCGCTCGATTTTTTCACAAAGTCACACCTTGTTTTATAAATAGAATAGTCATCTCCATTCATCCCATTTTCACGCGTTAATTTATATAAAAATAAAATATCGTAAACATTTATTTTATATTTTTGTAAAAAATCAAATCAAAAGTTCGGATAGATATCAAGTTATAATATCAAAACCAATAATACAGAAAGCTAATTAATAAGACTCATACCTAGTTAATCATTTTTATTTTATCAAGTAAATCGATTACTCTCTAATATTAATCATAAATTAGTTACAAATGAAGAAGTTCTTACTTTTAGGCGCAATGGGCTTGATAGCCTTCAGCGTACACGCACAGGACGCCTTTGACAAAGGCGACAGAAAAATGGATTTAGCCATTGGAGTGGGTACAGTAGCTTATGCCGATAAATCACGAGGCACATTCGACCAACATTTCGGAATGGAATGGGGCATCGGGCGTATTGCCGACAAAGTGACAATAGGCTTCGGATTTGCTGTAAATAACACCTACGGAGGAAAGTATCAAAACAAGGTAATAGGAGAGTATGACTACAAATATACTCGCACCACTTTTGGTAAAGTCTACAACTTCAGCACCAAGAAATGGGACAGGATAAATGAAACCAAGAAAGTATCCCGTGAAGGAATAGGTACAGCCGATGCCGATATTACCAGAGAAGATGTGAATGCTCTGGTGACCATCTCTTTCCACTACAGCCCCATACCGCAGCTTGACACATATTTGAAAATCGGAACCGGTGTTGGTTACATGACCTATCTCGTCGGCAACTATCAAAATACAGATGGTTTTCAGAGCGCAAGCGTCAACGATCATAGAGAAACACAATATACAGACATAACCACCCGATACAATTACAACGACCTCGATCATGTCAAATGGTCTTCTGTTGGAGGCTCTAAAATAGTACCGGCAATGGCAACATACGTTGGAGCCACTTACTTCCTGACCGAAAGTTGGGGTATCGGAACCCAATTTGGCTTAATCAGTGCGAACATCAAAGACAAAGACAAAGGATATCCAAATTCATACAGCATCTTTGCTGTAGGTGCTACCTATAAATTCTAACCATTCAACGCAAACGGGGAAGATTAAAAGACTCAATCTTCCCCGTTTGTTATATACACTCCAAGTCACAATCAGCAACTTCAGCCGCGTAAAGTGCCACTTTAGGAAGCTAAAGAGGGACTTGACGAAGCTAAAGAAGGACTTGGTGCGAATACCCTTCTCCCACTTCAAACCAGTAAAAACATCCCTCCCCCCCTATTTATTCTAAGTTTCCCCCAAAATCCTTCACGCTTTCACATCGTCCTAATCCGCTCTATTACATTGATTTACGGTGAAAGCAAAGAATTCACCGACAGTAAGCATCTTTCATCACAAATCACTGTCGTTCAACAGATTGTAGTGAAACTTCACCGTAAAAAGTTTTTTTCTCACGAAACAGTTTTGTGAAAGCGAAGCATGATATCCAAGTTTCACGCCTAAAAGCCTTTTGAAGAGATTCTTCATATTGTGTGTTGAGTTCTTCATTTTTTTCATTACTTTCGCATCACGCTTTAGCAATAGTACTAATCAAAACAATAAACTATAAACCCGTATGAGAGGTAAAGTTAAGTATGTAACCAG
>CHCFR05602__coassemble_349_pt1 | contig 29762 bp, 17 predicted proteins | sample CHCFR05602__metabat2_low_PE_022 | metagenome-assembled genome bin CHCFR05602 | reverse complement strand
TACCTATCATTAAACGGAAAAAAGAGGTTAATCTAAAATTAATCTTTCTTTTAGATGAAAAAAAACATCCAGAATCCTTGATTATTGCAAAAGGGCTCGTACAATCTTATATACATGAACCAAAGATGTTCATTGATACCTTATTAAACTATGTAACTAAATACCCAATTAGTAAGAATAACTTATTAACTAAAAAGAATACGATTATACAAGAAGAATTCATTGTTGATATATTGAAAGAACAGAAGGAATGGTGTCTGAAACATAAGTTCTTCAGTACTCCTATCCTCATTGCAAATAATAGAATATTTCCCCATTATTATGAAGTCAAAGATATTGATTATTTATTTGATTGAGTAGTTATGAAATCCTTCCCCCATTACACCCAACACGACCAGATGGACTGCGGTCCTACCTGCCTGCGGATGATAGCCGCCTGGTACGGGAAACGCTATTCCTTGGAAGGGCTGCGTGAGAAGAGCTTTCTGACCCGCGAGGGCGTGTCCATGCTGGGCATCAGCGAGGCGGCGGAACGCATCGGGCTGCGGAGCCTATGTGTGCAGATAGACTACAAGCGGTTGCGGGAAGCGCCGCTGCCCTGCATCGTACACTGGAACCAGCAGCATTTTGTGGTGGTGTATCGCATGGACAACAAACATGTGTGGGTGGCTGACCCGGGGGCGGAGAAACTGAAATATACCCAAGAGGAGTTTTGCCGGTGCTGGCTCAGCGCGAAGCGGAACGGGGAGGACACGGGCATCGCCCTGCTCCTGGAACCGACGCCGGAGTTCTATGCGCAGGAGGATGACGGGGACGAGGGGGAGCGGAACCGGCGGGGGCTGCTGTTCATGTTCTCCTACCTGCGGCCTTACAAGCAACTCATCGGACAGTTGATACTGGGGCTGCTGCTGGGCAGCTGCATCCAGTTGCTGCTGCCCTTCCTGACGCAAAGCGTGGTGGACTTCGGCATCAACAACCAAAACATGGGGTTCATCTGGCTGGTATTGGTGGCGCAACTGACGCTGACCTTCAGCAGCGCGGCGGTGGAGTTCATCCGCGGCTGGATACTGCTCCACCTGGGCACGCGGGTGAACATCTCCCTCATATCGGACTTCCTGGCCAAGCTGATGCGCCTGCCCATGGGCTACTTCGACACGAAGATGACGGGCGACATCCTGCAACGCATCAACGACCACACTCGCATACAGGACTTCCTGACGGGCAGCAGCCTGAGCGTGGTGTTCTCGGCGTTCAACATCGTGGTGTTCGGGCTGGTGTTGCTGCTCTACAGCCCGGTGGTGTTCGGCATCTTCATGGTGGGCAGCGCGCTGTACGTCGGCTACGTGTGGCTGTTCATGAAGAAGCGGGCGGAGCTGGACCACAAGCGCTTTGCCCAGCAGAGCGCGAACCAGAGCAGCGTGGTGCAACTGGTGACGGGGATGCAGGAGATAAAACTCAGCGCCTGCGAGCGGCAGAAGCGGTGGGAGTGGGAACGCATACAGGCGCGCCTGTTCCGGGTGAACATCCGGAGCCTGGCCCTGAGGCAGTACCAGGACTCGGGCGCGGTGCTCATCAATCAGACCAAGAACGTGATGATTACGGGACTGGTGGCGAGCTTCGTGGTGCAGGGAGACATGACGCTGGGCATGATGATGTCCGTGCAATACATCATCGGGCAGCTGAACAGCCCGGTGAACGAGCTTATCACCTTCGCCCGCGACATGCAGGACGCCCGCCTCAGCATGAACCGCCTGAGCGAGGTGCGCGACAAGCCCGACGAGGAGAACCCCGCCCGCCAACCGTTACAGGAAATTCCGCAAGGGGCGGGACTGCGGCTGGAGGACATCAGCTTCAAGTACGACCCGCTGGCGGAGACGCCGACCCTGGCCAACATCAACCTGGACATCGAGGCAGGCAAGCAGACCGCCATCGTGGGCATGAGCGGCAGCGGAAAGACGACCTTGGTCAAGTTGCTGCTGGGCTTCTATCCGCCGGCGGCGGGACAAATCACGGTGGGCGGCAGTCCGCTGGAGATGTACAGCCCCCGGCGGTGGAGGCAGCGGTGCGGGGTGGTGATGCAGGACGGCTTCATCTTCTCGGACACCATCGCGGGCAACATCGCGCCGGGCGAGGAGCGGATAGACGGGGAGCGGCTGAGGCATGCGGCACGGGTGGCGTGCATCGAGGACTTCATCAACGAGCTGCCCCTGCGCTACGACACGAAGATAGGCAGCGAGGGGCACGGGCTGAGCCAGGGGCAGAAGCAGCGCATCCTGATAGCCCGGGCGGTGTACAAAGACCCGGCGTTCATCTTCTTCGACGAGGCCACCAACGCCCTGGACGCCAACAACGAGCGGCGCATCATGGAGAACCTGCAGGCGTTCTTCCGGGGACGGACGTCGGTCGTGGTGGCCCACCGGCTGAGCACGGTGCGCCATGCGGACAAGATTGTGGTGATAGACCACGGGCGCATCACGGAAGAAGGCACGCACGAGCAGCTGATAGCACAGGAAGGACAATATTACAGGCTGGTGAAGAACCAGTTGGAGGTATAAGCGCGCGCGGGCGCGCTTGAATGAAGAGTGAAGAATTAAGAATGAAGAATTAAGAATGAAGAATTAAGAATGAAGAATTAAGAATGGAGAATGAAAACGACATAGAGCTGCGCAGCGAGGAGGTGCAGGAGATACTGACCCGCCCGCCCCGCGCGTTGGTGCGCTGGGGCATCACGGTGTTCTTCGGCGTGCTGGCGGCGGTGTTCATCGGCGGGTGCTTCTTCCAATATCCCGACGTGGTGGACGCCACGGTGACCGTGACGACCGAGCATCCGCCGGTGTGGATGGTGGCACGGGGCAGCGGCAAGATAAAAGAGGTGTACCGCACGGACCGCGACTCGGTGTATGCGGGCGACCTGATCGCCGTGCTGGAAAACCCCGCCCGGACGGCCGATGTATGGGAACTGAAAGAACAGCTCCGCGCATTCCGCCTGACGGACAGCTGCGTGCAGGCGGCACGCTTCCCCGACAGGCCGGCCCTGGGAAGCATACAGGCCGCTTATGCCGCCTTCCTGCGGAGCCTGACCGACTACCGGAACTACCTGGAGCTGAACCTGTATGACCGCCAGATCGAGGCGACCGAAGAGGAGCTGGCCGAATACGGGAACTACATCGCCCACCTGGAACGGCAGGTCGTGCTGGACGGCAGGCAGACGGAGATAGCCGAGACCGTGCACCGGCGGGAGAAAGGACTGTACGAAGACGGGCTGCCGGCCAAGGCCGAATACGAGGAGGCGCAACAGGCCTTGCTCGCCAAGCAGCAGGGCACGGAGCAACTGATGACCTCGCTTTCCAACGCCCGCATCCAGCAGGCCCGGTTGAAGCAGACCATCCTGCAAACCCGCATGGAGCGGGAACGGGAAGTCAACACGCTGCGCACCGCCCTGCAGACCGCCTGCAACGAACTGAAGACGAGCATCGGCGACTGGGAACTGGCCTGCCTCTTCGTCTCTCCGGCTGCCGGCATCCTGTCCTACAACAACGTGTGGCAGAAGAACCAGAACGTGAACAGCGGCGACAAGGTGTTCTCCGTCGTGGCCCGGGACATGGGGGCCGTCATCGGTAAGATAAAGCTGCCCCCGGAAGGGTCGGGCAAGGTGAAGCCGGGCCTGCGGGTGAACATCAGCGTGGCGGGCTATCCCTACATGGAGTTCGGTTTCCTGACCGGGACGGTGCAGTCCGTTTCCCTGCTGCCCGACGAGGAAGGCATGTACACCGTCACCGTCAGCCTGCCGCAGGACCTGCGCACGTCTTACGGCAAGTCCTTGCACTTCGGCGGCGAGCTGGCCGGTACCGCCCAGGTGCTGACGGACGAACGGAGCCTGACCGCACGGCTGCTGAGTCCCCTGCATTATATCTGGGATAAATATGTCGAACCGGGGAATTGAAAAGTCCCTGTTTAGCACGCTAAAGTCCCTGTTTGTCCCGCTAAAGTCCCTCTTTAGCCGGCGAAAGTAGGATATGACAAGGAATTGTCATCCCGCACTCGATGCGGGATCCAGTACATACACCCTAACGCCATACTCCCACACCTGCTGACGAAGCACGGCCTTACCTCCTCACGCCGTACGGTCTTACACCCTCACGAAGCGTATCGTCAGGTTGCAACGCAGCCTTCTTTCCGATGCATACACATGGATCCCGCATCAAGTGCGGGATGACAGATACTACAGGAATGACGGATACAACGGGAATGATAGATACAACGGGGATGACAGATACTACAAGAATGACGGATACAACCAGAATGACAGATACAACGGGAATGACAGATACAACGGGAATGATAGAAACAACGGGATGACAGATACAAGTGCAGAATGCCTCCTCCGCGTAATCCGCGTAATCCGCGCCTAAACATACCCTGTATCCTAAGGGTGTATCAACATGCAGGGACGTTATCATTCTGTCATGCTGAACGGTAGTGAAGCATCTCCCCTTCACGAGAATAGGCGGGAGATCCTTCGCGATGCTCAGGATGACAGGGCAACATGCAAGTCGTTTCTCTTTTTGGCACACCCTCAATACACACAAAAAAAGGTTATCCCGACTCCCGTCTCAAGGCCGGAATGACGATAAAGAAATGATTTGTCCGTAGCATCCTTCACGCCTTCACGCGCCTGCAAGCAATTGATAACCAGCCGAATGTTGTGAAAGATACATCCTTCACGTGAAGTTTCACACCCTGTCGCGTGAAAGATACAGCGTGAAAGCAAGCACCATCCCTCACCGTTCCGTTCTGTACGATTTTGGCATATCCGTGTACGATTTTAGCACATCCGTGAAACATCGCATCGCGTGAAAGGAGTGTATGTTTCACCACATAGACCTGAATATCAATGCAATGGGCAGCCCGTGAAGGCGTGAAACTTCCTCCCCGAACTTTTCAACATCCATATCATATTTCACGACTAATTCGTATCTTTGCAGCCTGTAAAAACGAGAAACGCATGATAGTTTGCATAGCCGAGAAGCCCTCCGTGGCGCGAGACATAGCCGAGGTGCTGGGTGCCAGAGACAAGAAGGACGGATACATCGAAGGAAACGGATATCAGGTGACGTGGACCTTCGGACACCTCTGTACGCTGAAGGAACCGCATGAATATACGCCGAGCTGGAAGACGTGGAGCCTGGGCAGCCTGCCCATGATACCGCCCCGCTTCGGTATCAAACTCATCAGTAATCCTACCTACGAACGCCAGTTCCACGTCATCGAGGGGCTGATGCAGAAGGCCGACATGATCATCAACTGCGGCGATGCCGGTCAGGAGGGAGAGCTCATCCAGCGGTGGGTGATGCAGAAAGCTGGAGCCAAATGCCCAGTGAAGCGTCTGTGGATATCTTCACTGACCGAAGAAGCCATCCGCGAAGGATTCTCCAACCTGCGGGATGCTGCCGACTTCCAACCTCTGTACGAAGCGGGCTTGAGCCGTGCCATCGGCGACTGGCTGCTGGGCATGAATGCCACGCGCCTGTATACCATGAAATACGGGCAGAACCGCCAGGTGCTTTCCATCGGGCGGGTGCAGACGCCTACACTGGCCCTTATCGTGAACCGCCAGTTGGAGATTCAGAACTTTGTGCCCAAGCAATACTGGGTGCTCAATACCGTTTACCGCGATACTACTTTCTCGGCCCTCATCCGCAAGAGCGACGAAGAGCTGGCACTGGAAGCAGAGAAGCAGAAGGAAGCTCTGGCCGCCGGCAAGAAGCCCAAGAAGGAGGAAGAGAACCGCGGTATAGATCCCATAACAGACCGTGCGAGAGGTGAGGAACTGCTGGCACGCATCAAGGATGTGCCGTTTACCGTTACCTCTGTGACGAAGAAGGAGGGCCGTGAAGCGCCGCTCCGTCTGTTCGACCTGACCTCCCTGCAGGTGGAGTGCAACAAGAAGTTTGCCTACTCGGCCGACGACACGCTGAAGACTATCCAGTCGCTCTACGAGAAGAAGGTCACTACTTATCCTCGTGTAGATACGACCTTCTTGAGTGATGACATCTATCCCAAATGCCCTTCCATCCTGAAGGGGTTGCGGGGCTATGAGACCTGGACCGCGCCGCTGGAGGGAACCATCCTGACGAAGTCGAAGAAAGTGTTCGACAATTCGAAGGTCACGGACCACCATGCCATTATTCCTACCGGCCAACCGCCGGTCAACCTCACCGATGTAGAACGACGGGTGTTCGACCTCATTGCCCGCCGCTTCATCGCCGTGTTCTATCCCGACTGCCGTTTCTCGACCACGACTGTTCTGGGTGAGGTGGACGGAGTGGAGTTCAAGACATCCGGCCGGCAGATACTCGATCCGGGTTGGAGGGTGGTGTTCACGGCCAATGCTTCTGCGCAGGAGGGAGGTAATGACGAGGCGAATAAGGAGAACGGCGAAGAAGACCGTGTGCTGCCTGCCTTCGTCAAGGGAGAGAGCGGTCCCCACGTGTCCGAACTCGTAGAGAAATGGACGCAACCTCCGCGCCCTTACACCGAAGCCACTCTGCTCCGTGCCATGGAAACCGCCGGTAAGCTGGTGGATAACGATGAACTGCGCGATGCCCTGAAGGAAAACGGTATCGGCCGTCCTTCCACCCGTGCCGCCATTATCGAGACCTTGTTCAAACGTAACTATATCCGCAAGGAAAAGAAGAATCTGATAGCTACCCCCACGGGTGTGGAGCTGATTCAGACCATTCACGAAGAATTGTTGAAGAGTGCTGAACTGACGGGTATCTGGGAAAAGAAGCTGCGCGAGATAGAGCGCCGCACGTATGATGCTTCCCGTTTCTTGGAAGAACTGAAGCAGATGGTGGCTGAGATTGTGACCAGTGTCCTGTCGGACAACAGCAACCGCCACATTACGGTACAGGCACCTCCTATAGCGAGTAAGGTTGCGCGCAGTACTTCCGCTTCCGACGACCAGCCGAAGAAGGAACCCCGCAAACGTTCTCCCCGCAAGAAGAAGGCCGAGGCTGCCAATGCCGGAACAGCTCCGGATCCTGCGGTACAGGCCGATGAATGGGTGGGTCATCCGTGTCCCTTGTGCGGAAAGGGTACCATTATCAAAGGAAAAACGGCTTACGGTTGCTCCGAGTGGCGCAATGGTTGTACCTTCCGTAAGCCGTTCGATGCTTGACGTGTCTGTTTAATCGTAATTCAAGTGGAATTCGACCACCGCTTCGATGCCTTTGCGCAGGATATCGAGCGGCATGTTTTCGTTGGGTGAGTGGATGGCGTTGCTCTCCAGTCCGAATCCCATCAGTACCGTTTTGATACCCAGCACCTGTTCGAAGGTCGAGATGATGGGAATGCTTCCGCCGCGGCGCACGGCCAGCGGCTTTCGTCCGAACGCTTTCTCAAATCCTTTCTCGGCAGCCTGATAGGCGGGCAGTGTGATGGGGCAGACATAGCCCTGTCCGCCGTGCATGGGCGTTACCTTTACCTGTACCGTAGCGGGGGCAATGCTCTGGATGTAGTCGGCAAACAGCTGTGAAATCTTGTGGTGGTCCTGGTGGGGAACAAGGCGGCAAGACACCTTGGCATAGGCTTTCGACGGCAGTACCGTCTTCGAACCTTCGCCTGTATAACCTCCCCAAATGCCGCAAACGTCGAACGACGGGCGGCAGCTGTTACGTTCCAGTGTGCTGTAACCTTTTTCGCCGAAGAGTTCCTTTACCCCGATGGCGGCCTTGTATTTCTCTTCGTCGAAGGGGATGTAGGCTATCATGTCCCGTTCGGCCTGCGGCACTTCCTCCACGTCTTCGTAGAAGCCGGGGACGGTGATGCGGCCGTCGACATCCACTACGCGGGCCAGCATCTGGCACAGCACGTTGATGGGGTTGGCTACCGCTCCGCCGAAGTGGCCTGAATGCAGGTCACGGTTGGGCCCCGTCACTTCTATCTCCCAGTAGGCCAGTCCGCGCAGGCCGGTGGTCAGCGAGGGCAGGTCGGCTCCCAGCATGCTGGTGTCCGATACGAGGATGATGTCGGCCTTGAGCAGTTCGCGGTGTTCCTGGCAGAAAGCTTCGAGGCTGGGCGAGCCTATTTCTTCTTCGCCTTCGAAAATGAATTTCACGTTGTGCGTCAGCAGGCCTTTTTTAACTAGATATTCGAATGCCTTCACTTGGATGAACGACTGTCCCTTGTCGTCGTCGGCACCGCGTGCCCAGATGTGCCCGTCGCGCACTTCGGGTTCGAAGGGAGCGCTCTTCCACAGTTCCAGCGGTTCGGCGGGCATCACGTCGTAATGGGCGTAGACGAGGACGGTCTTCGCCTCGGGATTTACGGTTTTCTGGGCGAACACCATCGGGTTGCCCTGCGAGGGCATCACCATGGCTTCATCGGCACCGGCCTCGAGCAGCAGTTGGCGCCAACGTTCGGCGCAGGCCAGCATGTCGTCGTGGTGTTCAGGTTTGGCGCTGATGCTGGGGATACGGATGAGGCTGAACAGTTCGTTCAGCATACGGGGTTCGTTTTCGGAGATGTAGGTTCTGATCATAAGTGGAAGAGGAATATGAATGAAAGGTTATACATTATATATATAAGGTGTATTTGAACTCACCACAGATTACTCCGATTTTCACAGATTGTTTTTTGAATCTCAGTATACAAGTTCGGAGCATTTGTGAAAATCCGGGTAATCTGTGGTGAAAGTTCGTTTTAATACGTTTTCTCGCTTACAGTTGTGTCGTCCGGTCTATCAGGTAGAAGTCCAGAAGAGTGAGTGCAGCCATCGCTTCCACGATGGGTACGGCACGCGGCAGTACGCACGGGTCGTGGCGTCCGCGGGCTTTCAGCGTGGTGTCCACACCGTCGATGTTTACCGTATGCTGTTCCATCAGCACGGTGGCTACGGGTTTGAAGGCTACGCGGAAATAGATGTCCTGCCCGTTGCTGATGCCTCCCTGTATGCCGCCCGAGTGGTTGGTATGGGTGGTGATGCGTCCGGCATTGTTGTAGAACACGTCGTTCTGTTCCGAACCTTTCATCTTCAGCCCTTTGAAACCGTCGCCGTATTCAAAAGCCTTGGCGGCGTTGATGCTCAGCATGCCCGATGCCAGGGCAGCCTGCAACTTGCCGAAGACCGGTTGTCCCAATCCGACGGGGCATCCTGTGATGACACAGGTGATGACGCCGCCTATCGTGTCGCCCTCGGCCTTCACCTCGGCTATGAGCTGTTCCATTTCTTTTGCTTTCTCGGGGTCGGGGCAGCGGACGGGATTTGTTTCGGTCAGCTCCAGGTTATACGCCGTATAGTTTTCTTCCAGTCGGATGGGACCCACTTGCGAAGTATAGGCCGTGATGTGTATGCCCAGTTGACGCAGGGCCAGCTTGGCCAGTGCACCGGCCACTACACGCGAAATAGTTTCGCGGGCCGACGAACGTCCGCCGCCTCGGTGGTCGCGGATGCCATACTTGGTTTTGTAGGTATAATCGGCGTGCGAGGGGCGGTACACGTCTTTCATATTGTCGTAGTCGCCGGAGTGTTGGTTTTCGTTCCACACGATGAACCCGATGGGGCAGCCCGTCGACTTGCCTTCGAAGATACCGGATAGGAATTCCACCTTGTCGGCCTCTTTGCGTGGAGTGGTGAGGGCTGATTGTCCAGGGCGGCGGCGATCCAGTTCCTTCTGTATAAAATCCATGTCGATGGTGATGCCTGCGGGAAATCCGTCGACGACACCTCCGATACCTTTGCCGTGCGACTCGCCGAAGCTGGTTAGGCGCAGGATGTTTCCGAATGAGTTGAACATAATCTGTTTGCTTTAAAGGGTTATGAATGAGTATAATGTGCCTCTACTCCCGTCTCCGGAGAATATTAACCCTATAAAAGTAGGGATTTGTTTGATATGCCGCAAGATTTTTGCGGCATATTTCTCTTTCGACTTTACAGAAAATCTTGTGTCACCTCTTGGCATATGGTTTTCATTATCTTAAAAATGGAACATTTATTTTTCGGAAAGAAACTTGTGCACGTCGTTTAAAACGCCTTACTTTGCAGGCAAAATAAAAAAAGGGAAACCAGGCAGGTTCCCGTAAGAAACTATTTTATTAACTAAACAAGAACAAAAATTAGTATGAAAAAGAATTTGTTTTATTTGTTCGCATTGGTTTGCTCTTTGAGCCTGTTTACAGCATGTAGCAATGACGATGACGAAAAGGATGAACTGACTATTGAGCAGGTAATTGAACAGAATTTGGCTGGTACTTACGACGGTAAGTTGGCAATTGCCATCAACGGTTCAGATGTTGCTACTGATATTGCTCAAAGCATTTCTTTGGTTAAATCTACGTCCGCTGAAAATGCAGTGAAGCTGGAATTGAAAGACTTTGAGTTCATGGGAATGGCTATTGGCGACATCGTTGTAGATCCTTGTACGGTGAAGGAAGTTGCCGGTGTGTATACCTTCGAAGGCGCGCAGACACTGACGTTGGCACTCGGCTCTTGCGATGTGAAAGTGGCCGGAAGCATCAGCGGTAAGAATATCGACATCGAGATTGGCGTATCCGTTGCAGCTCTCCAGCAGGAAGTTGATGTAACATTTGTCGGAACGAAGGCCAATTAAGCAGAAGGAACCGGGACGGAGGTCCCGACCATCATAAAGCAAAGAGGATGCATCGACAGCGGTGCATCCTCTTTTGTTTTTGACAGGTTTCCTTTAGAACGCGTATCCGAATCCGGCGTTCAGATAGATGGGGTACATGGGAAAGGTAATGGTTTGGAAATCCTTTTTAAATACATCATTCAGTCCCCACGTCAGGTCGGCATTGACGGTGAGGTGCTTGAATGCACGCCAGCTGACTCCTCCTTGCATTCCCCATTGGAAATGGCGGAGATTGTCGGAAAAATCATAGGGAGCGGTCGTCTCGCCTTCAAATTCCACTTTATTGCCTGTCGGATCGCCTTCACGCAGATAGCCGTCGAACACGTAACCCGTAAAGTCACCGTTGGTCATGATGGACACGTAGGGACCAAAATTAAAGCGCAGGCGTGGATTGGCTTTCCATGCGGCCAATACGGGAATGGTGAAGTAGGAGGCACGGAACTTGGTCTTTACCATGCCTGTCCAGTTTCCTTTCATTCGTTCTCCGCCACTGCCTATGATTTCCATGCTGTAGTTCTTGGTACGTGCTTCAGCTTCCATTCCTTTGTTTTCAAGGCGTAGTCCGAGGATGACTCCCCATTCTTTTTCTTTCCCCAACCATTTGATAATATCTCCTTCGATGGAGAAATTGATATTGGGGGAGTAGCCTGTCAGTGCACGTATTTCCTGAGGGAGCGGAATTGGCGAAGTTCCTCCAATGTTGAATCCTGCCTTAATTTCATATTCCAACCCATAGAGCGCTGATTGTATAATGCCGCGGTTGCGGTCTTCTTGTGCTTGAAGTTGACAAGTCGTTGCCAACATAAGGCTCAGTATAAGCCACAGAATGCTGTTGCTTTTCATGCTTTTATAATTCATTTCGTTTGTTGTTCATATTCCAGTGTCACTTCGTCAATACATAAAGTACTGCCGGGTGCTCCTTCAAAATAATCTCCGCGAATGCTGGAGGCGAAGACGATAGTAAGGTGATATTTTCCTTCTTTCAGCTTGGTGGCGTCGATTGTTTTTCCTTCGCGAACTTTGAAAGGCAGGTTGAATTCCGTCCATTCATCGGTTTCTTTGGCATCCTCGATTTGGGCTACTGAGACGATTTGTTCATTGTCTTCGGATAAGATGTTTGTGCCGTCCAGCACTGGACATCCTGTTGTACTTTCATAAAAGACTGCGTATATGTTGAAGATGTCTTTTCGTCCGGGTATGGGTTTCAGTTTGTCTTCTGCTGTTTTGTCCAGTTCATAGAATGTATCGCCCGATTTGAACTTATAATATCCATGCAAGAAGGTGGGGATTTGGTCGAACTGTGTACCGAATTGTGTCGCTTTTAATGCGTTGGTCAAAGCGCTGGTCAGGTCGAACGAACCGATGAACAGGTTACCCGAAGCGATGGGCATGTTGACGCTACTTCCCAGGGAGCCTGTCTTGCGAGTCATCAGTTTCGCACATTTACTGCCGTTCCGTCCTCCGTCTGCTTGGTAAGTCGGGAACTCTTCAGGCTTTGAAATGGTATAATCTGTCAGTGCGTAGCCGGGATTGGCAGTGGCCCAAGCCATTGTTTCTATGCCCAGTTGGTCTGTTTCGTAGAAGATGTGGTATTTACCGTTTCCTCCTAATCGAACGTGTTCAAAATCGTATTGGGTACTGGTAAATCCTGTGTTGGTCACTTCGATGCGGTATTTGCGTTGCCATTCTCCATCTTCTGAAGTAACGATGTAGTCTTGTGGCGTACTGAAGTCCAGTATCGTGCCGCTTTTGGGAATGATTGTTGCACCAGGAGTAAGAGTAAATTCCGGTGCCAACCGGGTGAAGTCCGTACCCTTCTTGACGTACAACACGATGGGATATATTTTCCCGTTGTTTTCATCAGTGATGGCATCGAGTTGTACAGAACGTACCAGTACGTTACCCGGTAGGCTGACAGATTCGATATCTGCTTCGGTGTTGGGAGCTTCTTCCTGGATGCACGAGGTTCCCAGAATAGCCAGCAGCAGGTAGGTTATCAGTTCTTTTATTTTCATATTTTCAGTTTTTGGGTGATTTTCTTTCTTTGTCAACGATATGCAAAAGTATAAAAAATGACTCTGTTTCCAACTCATTTGTTCTCTTTTATCAGTTGGAATAATTGAAATAGACATTCGTTTGTCAAAATGTCAACTTAGAAACGTTTTTTCAAGTATAAATTCCTATCTTTGTATAACATTTGAAGTAATTTTAAGGAAATCATGGATAAAACAGAAAGACAACGGATTATAGCCTTGGTGAAACGGGAAGTGGTTCCGGCCATTGGATGTACGGAACCGATTGCCGTAGCTTTGTGTGTGGCCAAGGCTGCGGAAACGTTGGGCGTTAAGCCTGAAAAGGTAAGTGTGTGGCTCAGTGCCAACATTCTGAAGAATGCGATGGGAGTAGGTATCCCCGGTACGGGAATGATAGGTCTGCCTATCGCCATTGCTTTGGGAGCCCTGATAGGAAAGTCGGAATACCAACTGGAAGTGCTGAAGGACTGTACTCCCGAAGCTGTGGAAGTCGGAAAGTGCTTCATTGATGAGAAGCGCATTTCCATCGCCTTGAAGCCGGACATTGAAGAGAAGCTATATATAGAGGTGTGTTGTGAGGCCGGACAAGACCGTGCAACGGCTGTCATTGCCGGTGGACATACGTCGTTTGTCTATGTGGCGCACAACGAAGACGTTCTGCTCGACAAGCAGACGGCGGCTGGCGATGCGGAAGAAGAGGCAGCTCCCGAGTTAACTTTCCGCAAGGTATATGATTTTGCGATGACTGCTCCGTTGGATGAAATCCGTTTCATTCTTGATACGGCTCGTTTGAACAAAGCCGCTGCAGAACAGTCCTTTACTGGTAATTATGGGCATGGCTTGGGAAAAATGCTTCGTGGAACTTATGAGCATAAAGTCATGGGCGACAGTGTCTTTTCACATATATTGTCTTATACCTCGGGGGCTTGTGATGCACGCATGGCAGGAGCCATGATACCAGTGATGAGCAATTCAGGAAGTGGAAATCAAGGAATTTCTGCTACGCTTCCTGTTGTTGTTTATGCCGAAGAAAACGGGAAGTCGGAAGAAGAGTTGATTCGTGCTCTGATGCTGAGTCATCTGACAGTTATTTATATCAAGGAGAGTTTGGGACGCTTGTCTGCCTTGTGTGGTTGTGTGGTAGCTGCTACGGGGTCTAGTTGTGGCATTACCTGGTTGATGGGAGGTACATATGAGCAAATCACTTATGCAGTACAAAACATGATAGCCAATCTGACGGGCATGATTTGCGACGGAGCAAAGCCCAGTTGTGCCTTGAAAGTGACTACGGGTGTATCTACCGCAGTGCTCTCTGCTATCATGGCAATGGAAAACCGTTGTGTTACTTCTGTGGAGGGTATTATCGATCAAGATGTAGATCAAAGTATCCGCAATCTGACTAGAATTGGATCGCAGGGCATGAATGAAACAGATAAACTGGTGCTGGATATCATGACAAATAAATGAAGAACTAAAAATGAAGAATGAAGAATTTCCTATTTTTGTATTCAAAACAAAGGGACACTCAGAAATTCTTCATTCTTCATTTTTAGTTCTTCATTGATTAGTGGCAGCAGCCTTCGCCGCAATCATGATCGCCACATCCGCCTCCGCAGCTGTCGCAACTACATCCGCAACCACCGCTCATCATACGGGCCATTTCTGCGAGTTCTTCGTTGGTTGCCGGACGGTTGGTTACAACTTCCCCCACAAAATTCAGGTCGCATCCAGCTAGGGGATGGTTCATGTCCATCACTACTACATCGTCTTTCACTTCTACAACGCTTCCGTTGATATGCTGGCCTTCGGCAGTCATCAGGGGGACAATGGCACCTTCTTTAATACGTGTTTCGTCGAATTTTCCGTCAATAAGGAAGATATCCTTGGGCAAATCGATGACATGGTCTTCGTCATATTCTCCATAAGCTTCGGTACAAGCGATGGTGAAGTCGAATTTATCGCCGGCATTCAAGTCTTTCAGCTGGTTTTCGAAAGCTTCAAGGGTCAGTCCCAGCCCAGAAATGAACTGAAATGGATGTTCTGTGGTGGCTTCTTCTGTGAAATCGCGTTCTCCGTCTTCGATGGCATATAGCTTGTAAGCTACAGTGATGTACTTGTTTGTTTCCATATTCTTTATAAAATCTTGTTTTAAGTGAATAATCTTGTTTTTGGCTCGGGCAAAGATACAAATCTTTTGGTGTATGTTGCAAAAACTTCTTATCTTTGACACACTTTTCCTGTATTGACGCGGAAAAGATATGAACGGATGACGAAGATATGATAAAGACGGCATTCATAGGCATGGGGTATAGGGGGATGCAGCTGCTCCGCCTGTTACGTCATATTCCTGCTTTCCGCCTGGAGGCTTTTGCTGATCCCGGTGTGTCGGATGTGGGTATGACCGATGTGGCTTGTTATAATAGGGGAGACAGTGACTATCTGAATATGCTGGAGGAACAGAAGCCTGCTTTGGTGTTTGTAGCTTCTCCGTGGCAGTGTCATGTGCAGCATGCCATCCATTGCGTGGAGCATGGAGCTGATGTTGCTTTGGAGATAAAGGGCGGATTGTATCTGGATGAGTACAAGCCGCTGATCGAATTGGCCGAACGTACGGGCCGTAGAGTCTATCCGTTGGAAAATACGCTTTTCATGCGTGAGAATCTGTCCATTTATAATCTGGTTCGTGCTGGTGTATTGGGCGAGATAGTCTATATGCGTGGTGGGTATCGTCATGACCTGCGCCGTATGTTGTTGGATGATGACGGGACATTGGGAAATCGTGACAAAACGGAAAGCGTCTGGCGGAGCCTGTTTTATCAGGAAGATAATGGTGATCTTTATCCTACACATGGCTTGGCACCGCTGTGTTTGATTGCCGGTATCGGACGTACTGACCGTTTCAAGTATGTGACTTCTTTTGCTTCTAAACCTGCCGGTTTGATGCAGCGTATTCGTGATTTGGGAGGAAATTCCGATGTGAAGATAACGTTGGGCGATGTAGTCGTTACTCAGTTGGAAACGGAACGGGGAGTACTGATTTCGCTGACGCATGATACGACCTTGCCCCGTCCGCGTAGCCTCGACTTCGAAATACAGGGTACGCGAGGCATCTGGAATGGTGACCGGCGGATGATTTATGTGGAAGGAACCAGTCCTGATGAATCTTGGGAACCGGACGATGCTTATATCGACCGCTATGAGCATTCTTACTGGAAACAATGGGGGCGGGAAGCGCTCGAAGTGGATACCCATCATCGCGGTATGGACTATGTGATGCTGAAAGCTCTGGAGGAAGATCTTCGGGGTGGGGAGTCCTATCCTGCCGGTATTGCCGACCTTGCGCTATGGACTTCGGTTACTCCGTGGTCCAAAATGTCCATTGCCGGTAGGCGGACGCTCGTTTTAAATGAAAACGATTGATTATTAACCTATAAACGCTTGTTTTATGAAAAACAACAAACTTCTATCAGCCTTATGGCTTTCCGCATCTTTATCAGTTGTGATGTCGGCGTGTTCTTCCACGCATGTCAAGGCTCCTGATCCTATTCTTCCTATTCCTGAGCCTAAGCAGGTGGAATGGCAGAAGATGGAAACCTATGCTTTTATCCACTTTGGTCTGAATACGTTTAACGACCGTGAATGGGGATATGGTGACACACCGGCGGAGGTGTTCAATCCTTCTCGTCTGGATTGCGAACAGTGGGCCAAAACTTTGGTGGCAGCAGGAATGAAAGGAGTCATTCTTACGGCCAAGCATCACGATGGATTTTGCCTTTGGCCGTTTGCCGGCACCGACTACAGTGTGGCAAACAGTCCTTATAAAGATGGTAAAGGAGACGTCGTGCGCGAATTGTCTGAAGCTTGCAAGAAATATGGATTGAAGTTTGCTGTTTATCTGTCGCCCTGGGATCGTCATCAGGCCAATTACGGAACGCCTGCGTATCTGGACTATTTTTATGCTCAGCTGCGTGATTTGTTGACCAATTATGGTGAAGTGTTCGAAGTTTGGTTCGATGGAGCCAATGGTGGAGACGGATGGTATGGCGGAGCTAAGGAGACGCGTACCATCGACCGTCGTAATTACTATAATTATCCTCGCATTTACGAGATGCTGGACAGTATACAGCCGCAGGCAGTCGTCTTCTCCGACGGCGGTCCCGGTTGCCGGTGGGTGGGCAACGAAAAGGGTTTTGCCGGTGCCACCAACTGGTCTTTCCTCCGTAAGGGTGAAGTATATCCCGGTTACGACAAGAGTTACCAGCTTCAGTATGGTCATGCAGATGGCAACCAGTGGGTGGCAGCCGAATGCGATGTCTCCATCCGTCCGGGTTGGTTCTATCATCCCGAACAAGACAGCCTTGTAAAGACTCCCGAACAGTTGGTTGATCTCTATTATCGCAGTGTGGGGCATAATGCGACGCTGTTGCTGAATTTCCCGGTAGACAGGGATGGATTGATACATCCGGTCGATTCGGCCAATGCTGTTCGTTTCCATCAGATGATACAGAAGGAACTGGCAACAAACCTGGTAGCCGGAATAGTTCCTCAGGTAAGTGATGAGCGCGGTGGCGATTATGTGGCTTCAGCTTTGACGGATGACGATTACGACACCTATTGGGCTACGGCCGACAGTGTGACGACGGCCGACATTACGTTCTCTTTCTCTTCACCGACGAGGATGAACCGTATGCTGTTGCAGGAATATATCCCTTTGGGCCAGCGTGTGAAGGCTTTTACTGTGGAATATCGTGACGCTTCGGGTGACTGGCAGCCAGTTGTCCTGAACGAAGAAACCACAACCATTGGTTACAAGCGCCTGTTGCGTTTCTCTTCCGTTGTTTCCGACGGTATCCGCATCCGCATTACCGATGCGCGTGGGCCGCTGTGCATCAACAACATTGGAGTGTATGATGCCGGTGAGAATGCCGACCAACTTTTTGAAGCAATACCGACCACTCAGATGCAAAGCCTTCCTTTCACCCTTTCCGGTGTGAAGCTGGAAGAGGCTGCCTTTGCTTCCGACCGTGACGAGAAGACCACTTGTTTTGTCGACGGTGATTTGCTGACTATAGACTTGGGTAGTGAACGTTTTGTTTCTTCCTTCCATTTCCTGCCCGACCAGGGTGAACCGAACAAAGGCTTGGTTTCACATTATGAATTGTCTGTAGCCGATGCCGATAGAAAGAATGTTACGATGGTCAAAGCAGGTGAGTTTTCCAATATCCGTAACAATCCTGTGATGCAGTCTGTCTACTTCACGCCCGTCAAGGCACGCTATCTGTATCTGAAAGCTGTCCGTATGGTCACGGAAGGTGAGCCGATGGGCTTTGCGGAGATAGCCGTGCGTTGACCTTGCTCGTATATCGGTCTTTCAGTCTTTCTCACGCCGTGCTTTCTGAGCTTCTCATGCCGTGCTTCGTCAGGTTCTCACGAAGTACGGCATGACGCCCTCACGAAGCACGGCGTTGCTATCTCACGAAGTGCTTTCTTTTTCTCCCGTCTTTCTCGTTGTTTTCGGGAGCGCTTCTCCCTCTTTGTCTTCTTTAAAGTACCTCTTTATGTTCTTAAAGAGCCTCTTTAGAAACGTAAAGTGTCTCTTTAAAGATGTCTTTCCAAAACATCTTTCACGCTTTCACGGGACTATAATTGGTTGGCATTTAGAAGTATGATGTGAAAGATGTATTCTTCACGTGAAGTTTCACACTCCGTCGCGACTAAATTTCCATTTACCACCTACGCATTTGTCGAAAAGGGTCTTTTTTATTGGCTTTTGTCAGTCTTTCTTCCCTTTTTTACGGCTGAATTCCAGTTCTGTTTTATCTTATTTGTCGGTTTTTTATTATTTGTTAGAGTTTTTTTGAATTTGTAATCCATTGATTTATAGCAATATGTTCCCGTGTATTGAAAAAGAGTAAAGGAAAAAGCAAAAAGAGTAAAACCGTTTATTAGTTTATTTTTAATTTCGCAGCGTTAAAATTAAGTTTAAGACTGTGAAGTACAGTTTAGAGAGAAGAATAAAGCTAAAACAAAAAAATAGTTATCTTAATTATCAACTTTAAAATGTTTACTTATGAAAAAAGGAAAAACATCTTCTGATTATTCAAGGCGGATTTTGTTTTGTGCCCTTTTTGCGCTTTCCGGTGCAGGAGCGATGGCAAGTCCTTTCAGCGGAGAGCTTCCGGGTACAGCCGGCGTACAAGCCGTGCAGCAGAACGGAAAAACCGTAACGGGTGTAGTGACAGACAACTTTGGGCCGGTGATTGGCGCCAATATCTTGGTAAAGGGAACAAGCAACGGTGTGATTACCGATATTGACGGTAAATTCACATTAAGTAATGTACCCGAGGACGCTGTGTTGCAGATTTCTTTTATAGGTTATGTGACTCAGGAAATCGCGGTTGCCGGCAAGACTTCCTTTGCCGTGCAGTTGGTCGAGGATTCCAAAACGCTTGAAGAAGTAGTTGTGGTAGGTTACGGTTCGCAGAAGAAAGTCAACCTGACCGGTTCTATCGGCCAAGTCGATTCCAAAGTATTGGAAAGCCGTCCTATTACCAGCACGGCAAGTGCTTTGCAGGGTACCATCCCTAATCTTCAGATTACGAACTCTAGTGGTCAGCCGGGGGCAAGCCCCACTATCAACGTGCGTGGTACGACCTCTATCAACGGCGGTAGCCCGCTGGTATTGGTGGACGGTGTGGAGATGAGTCTTGATTTGGTGAACCCTAACGACATCGCCAACGTCACCGTATTGAAGGATGCTGCCGCATCATCTATTTATGGTGTACGTGCCGCTTTCGGTGTTGTATTGGTAACGACAAAAAATCCGTCGAAGGCTGAAAAGACTACAGTTAGTTATACGGGTAATTTCTCGTTTGCCAAACCTTCAATTATGCCCGAATTCATCGAAAGTCAGTCGCAGTATGCCGAGTGGATGAACTTGGCCTGCGTGAACGGTAGCATCGCGGCGAGATATCGTGACGAAGTTATTGAAAAAATGCGAGCCTATGAGGCTGATCCCGTAAATAATCCTGAGTATGAAGTGGAAAACGGTCAGCTTTATTATTATGGCTACGCTGATTATAAAGATAAGATGATTAAAAATGTGACTCCTACTCAACGCCATAACATTAATATTAGCGGTGGTAGCGAGAAAACCCGTTTCTATACTTCAATAGGTTATTTGAATCAAGGCGGTCTCTACAAAGTGGGCAATGACAAATACAAGCAATTGAACACTCGCGTTAATGTGGAGAACCAGACAACCAAATGGATGAAATTAGGTTTTAAAGCTTTGTACAACTACAAGACTTCTGATGAACCTTTTTTGTATGAAGGAAAAAGTATTTGGCAGCGTGTGGTTTATAATACTCCTTCCGATTTCATCGATGTTTGGAAGAAAGACCCGCGCTATCCGGAATATGATAAGTTCGAAGGCATGTACATCGAAAACAACCCTTACGCATTGTTGAAAGATGCCGGGCGAAACGTATCGGACGAGCACGATATTTGGCTGACTGCTACCGCGGACTTCGACATTTTGAAAGGTTGGAAAGCTCACGTAGATTTCAACTACAACCTCAATTATCAAAAAGATTCTGAGCATTCCAGACCTATAAAGTTTTTTACCAATAATTTTATGGAAACTTATGGGCGTACGGTTACGAACTATTACAGGATGTACAATTACAATACCAGTTATTATTCGTTCAACGCCTATACGGATTATGAAAATACGTTTGCCGATAAACACTATTTGAAGGCCATGATTGGTTTCAACCAGGAATTGACCAAATATTCCACATTCAGCGGAAAACGTTATGACATCTTGAACGGTGAGCTTCCCTCATTGAGTTTGGGCTCTGGTAACCATGAAGTAACGCAAAACGGTTATGAGTGGGCGTTGCGTGGAGGTTTCTTCCGCTTGAACTACATCTATAATGACCGTTATTTGTTCGAATTCAATGGTCGTTACGACGGAACATCCCGCTTTCCTTCCGACAACCGATTCGTGTTCCTGCCTTCATTCTCAGCCGCTTGGCGTGTCAGTGAAGAGAACTTTATGGCAGGTACCCGCGATTGGTTGGACAACTTGAAGCTTCGTGTCTCCTGGGGACAACTGGGTAATCAGCTGATTTCATCCAGCGATTGGAGCGGCAATACAAGATATTATCCATACATTCCATTCATGAGTAGTGGAACTACCGGAAACTGGGTCATGGGCGATGCTTATGCCACTTTGATTAATCCAGGTAACTTGGTCAGCCCTGATTTGACTTGGGAAAAAGTTTCTACAACAAACGTAGGTATCGACTTGACCTTCTTGCAGCAACGTCTGGACATGAGCTTCGACTATTATGTACGTGCAACCAAAGACATGTTGATTAAGGTGTCTTATCCTGCCTTGCTGGGTACTAGTGCTCCTCCCGCAAATGCTGCTGAATTGAAGACACGTGGTTGGGAGTTGACATTGAACTGGAGAGACAAAATCGGCAAAGATTTTTCTTATAGTTTAGGTTTGGTATTGTCTGACTCACAAGCCGAGATTACAAAATATGACAACCCAACAGGTGATCTCAATACATATTATGAAGGGATGAAAGTTGGTGAAATTTGGGGATATCGTGTAGAAGGTCTGTTTCAGAGTGATGAGGAAGCCGCTAACTGGTATAGCCAAAAGGATATTTCTAATGTCGTATGGGGAGCTGGTGATATCAAAGTCAAAGACGTTGATGGAAACGGAGTCATAGATAATGGAATTGAAACGTTGGATGATCATGGAGATTTGGAAATCATCGGTAACACAACTCCTCGTTATCAATATGGTATCACGGCTAACTTGACTTATAAAGATTATTATCTGAATATTTTCTTCCAGGGTGTAGGAAAACGTGAATATATGCCGACTGGCGAAGCCTTCTGGCCGGCAGGTTCTGAATACTATAATGCGCAGAAATGGCATGTTTATGACTCTTGGACACCGGATAATCCGAATGCTTATTTGCCTATACCGCGTGCCAAAGATACGCGTAACCGCGTAACAAATGACCGTTACTTGCAAGATGCTGCCTATTGCCGTTTGAAGAACTTGACACTTGGCTGGAATTTGCCCAAGCAGTGGATTAGCAAAGTATGGTTGACCAATGCTTCTATTTATGTCAGTGCGGAGAATTTGTTCGAGTTTACGAAGGTAAAAGGTCCGTACGACCCCGAAGCTATTGTAAATGGCGGTAGCATGACTTATCCGTTTATGAGAACTTATTCTATCGGTGTTAATTTAACCTTCTAATTGAGAAAAGACAATGAAACGTATTTATAATTACATAATGGTGGGAGCCTTGGCGTTAGCAACAACGGCTTGTAATGATTCATTCTTGGATCGTACCCCTACCAATGACTTGAATGATGTAGCTTTTTGGAACACAACGGATGACTTGGAAGCCTATTGCAACGGTATCTATAATGAAGCTGGCAATAACGGAACCTACAAATTCATGGTAGGTTTTCATAACGCGACCTACAGCGTAAGAAACTATGGACCGTACGGACGGGAAATAATGTCGGACAATTTTGTGTCGACTGACGCCGGGCATTCATGGGCAGCAGCCGTAGCGGCCGGCATTGAAAATCAACCAGAGGGAAATCCCAATTATGGTAGCTGGTCGTGGACATTGCTGCGCCGTATCAATGTGTTCATGGAGAATTATGACAGAGTACAGGCGGAAGAGAGTGCAAAATTGCCTTATGTGGGCGAAGCTTTGTTCTTCCGTGCATGGTTCTATTTCTATATGGTACAGACTTATGGTGATGTGCCTTTGGTGACTACAGCATTAGATACTTCTTCACCGGAATTGTATGGCCCCCGTACTCCGCGTAAGGAAGTGATGGCGCAGGTATTGGATGACATTAATAAAGCTTGTGACTACCTGCCGGCTGAGGAGTGGGGTGACAACCGTTTGACCAAAGGAGCCGCCTTGGCGCTGAAGAGCCGTATCGGCCTGTTTGAAGGGACGTTCCGCAAGTATCACAATTTAGGCGATGAGCAAGAATTCCTGAACGCTTGTGTAGAGGCATCCGAAGAATTGATGGGTATGGGATACAGTTTATATACGACAGGGAAACCGGAGTCGGATTATGCAGACCTGTTCATTATGGACGATATGTCCGCTTGCTCTGAGGTTATCTTCTATCGTAAGTATGCCGCCGGCCTGTTGCGTCACCGCATGGCTGGATATGTAGTAAACTTGCGTGATGGCGGTACCAAGGATTTTGTAGATGATTACCTTTGCATCGACAGCGACGGCCAGGCTCGTCCGGTGGCTTTGAGTCATGAGTACAGCAATGATACTCCGGAACTGGAATTCACGAACCGTGACCCTCGTCTGACGCAAACTTTCTTGAAGCCGGGTAACGAAGCGTCTGCCGCTCTTCTGAATGGAGGTAATGCTACCAAGACTTTCCCTCGTATCGGCAGCATGACCAACTGGCCTACTCCGACGGGTTATCATGCCATTAAGTACTATTCAAAAGAATTGGATAAAATGGGATATGGCAATGAAACCAGCGATTATGCTTTGTTCCGTTATGCAGAAGTGTTGTTGAATTATGCGGAAGCAAAAGCTGAATTGGGTGAATGTACGCAAGATGTATTGAATAAGACGATCAATGTAGTACGTGCTCGTGTCGGTATGGTTCCACTAACTACTACCAATCCTGAAATGGATCCGAAGTATGCCAAATATGGCATCTCTTCCCTGTTGGTCGAGATCCGTCGCGAACGCCGTGTCGAGTTGTGCTTTGAATACTTGCGCTATTATGATTTGATGCGTTGGGCTTGGGGTGAAAAACTGAAAGAACGTCCTTTGGGAATGCGTTTGGAAGATACAGACTTTAGCAATCCTCGTTACGATGGTGCCATTACCAAGGGAGGAACGCCTGAAGCTGGTGCTAATGCAGTATATGTATATGTAAATCCGGAGGATGGCAAGCAATACATTGATCCATATGCAGGTACAAACTATGCAGCAGAGCGGCGGTCATTTGACCCGGAAAAAGACTATTTGCGTCCAGTACCGTCTTCTGCTATAGCAGCTAATCCCGCGTTGGGACAAAATCCGGGATGGCCAAAAGGTGATGAAGAATGATAATTCTCAGTGCCCCGTGTTATGACGGATACATTGCGAAATCCTGAATGGGGCACTTGAAATAGTCTTTGAATTTCTATTGAAAGAAACGTGATTTAACGGGACTATACGGAAACATGGTTTGTTGTATAGTCCCGTTTTTATTATTGACCTTTAAGATTGTAATATTGTGAGAAAGTGCTTTTTTACCTGTTAGTAAGAATAACCAAGGATAATACGAATACTGTGAAAGCACAACTTCACAATGGATGGTCTGTGCTCTTGTTACTGCTTTCACCGCATTTTATTGTAAATGACAACTTTATGATTTCGCGTGAAAGCGTGAAACTTCAAAAAGGAAAAACAGTTCCATTGACAGAAGAGTGTTTCGTTTTGGCCTGTCTAAAGTCCATAGTTAGCCGCGTAAAGTGGGTGGTTAGCGGGCTAAAGAGGGACCTTAGCTCTTCCAAACAGGCATTTGTCTTTTTCTTGTCAGATGGATTTTGGGTTTTAGATAGAATATTGTAATTTTGAACGGAGAAATATTTTTGAATGCTATGGGAATAAATTTAAGACTATGGGTGACTGTCCTTTGTATGCTGAGCGGCCTGGGGCTTCCTATGTGGTCGCAAGGCGTGATGCAGTCGGAAGACGAGTATGAATCGCTGATGCAGAAAATCCGTCAGGACTTTGTGTCCAATCCTTCCATTGACGAGGCGTTGGCCAAGTATAATGAACAGGACGGCTCGTTCACCGATGTGGACTATGCCAGCATCCAGCGTACCAACTGGCCGCCTCTGGTTCATGTGGAACGTATCAACGATTTTGTAAATGCCTATACCAATCCGAAAAACGACTATTTCGGTGAGGAAGCTTTGTATGAGAAGATTGTGAAAGGATTGGAATTCTGGCATGAACGCAATCCGTGGTGTCACAACTGGTGGTACAACCAGATCTCTGAACCTCAGAAACTGGGTGTACTTCTTATACAGATGCGTACCGGTAAGAAACAGGTACCAGCTGATCTGGAACGAAAGATACTGGAGCGTGTGAAGACGGACGGAGGTGATCCAGGCAAGTGGACCGGTGCTAACCGCACGGATATCGCTCTTCATTGGATATACCGCTCCTGCCTGCAACGGAATGCAGAGGACTTGGCTTATGCGCTCGAGAATGTGTACAACCCGGTGGTGTACACGACCGAGGAAGGATTTCAGCATGACAACAGTAATTTCCAGCACGGACAGCAGTTGTACATTGGCGGATATGGGGACGAAATCCTGAAAGGAGTGACGCAGGTGGCCATGTACACCCGTGGCACCCGTTTCGCCATGCCGCAGGACAAACTGGAGCTGATCAGTAAATTTATGCGTGAGACTTATTATGCTGTCATGCGAGGCAAGTATATGTCGTATGATGTATTGGGACGCAGCATCAGTCGTCCGGATATTCTGGATAAGTCGCACACTATCTTGTTTGCCAAGCGCATGGTGGAACTGGACAAGGCTCATGCCGACGAGTTCCGCGACATCGTGGCACGCATGGAAGGAACCAAGGCTCCCGGAGACGGATTGCAGCCGAAACATACCCATTATTTCCGTGGTGACTATACCTTGCATGTACGTCCGCAGTATGCCTTTGATGTGCGTCTGGTATCGGCACGTACAGCCCGTTGCGAGTATGGTAACGGGGAAAACTTGAAAACTTATTTCCTTTCGGACGGATGTACGAATATTACGACTCGCGGGGGGGAGTATTTCAATATTTTCCCGACTTGGAACTGGACCCGTATTCCCGGTGTGACAGCTCCTCAGCTCAAGGAAATTCCCTTAGCAGCAAGCGATTGGCAGTGTATGGGTACTTCCACTTTCGCCGGTGGCGTGTCTGACAGTCTTTATGGCGTCACGACCTATGCGTATATGGATACATACAAAGATATCAATACCGGAGCTCATAAAGCTTGGTTCTTTTTTGACGACGAAGTGGTTTGTTTAGGCTCGGATATTCATTCTACTTCTTCCGAGGCTGTTTATACGTCAGTCAACCAGTGTCTGGCAGCTTCTGAGAGTGCTGTAATTTCTGTGGATGGCAAACAACAAACGCTTCCTGCCCAAGAGACCGTTTATGAGAATGCCGATTGGGTTTTGCACGACGGCATCGGTTATCTGTTCCCTCAAGGAGGTCGTGTAGTAGCTGGCGTACAGCGGCAGAGTGGTACTTGGTATGACATCAACAACAGCGTGAACCGTAAGGAACCGGTGGAGGAGAAGGTATTTACAGTAAGTCTCGATCATGGCCGCCAGCCTGAAAATGCCACTTATGCCTATGTGGTAGTGCCTGGCAAGCGTACAGCTTCCGAGATGGAGAAATATTGTAAAAACAATACTATCGAGATTTTGAGTAATACGGCTGATATACAGGTTGTCCGTCATAAGAAATTGGATGTTTGGCAGATGGTATTCTATCGTCCGGGGGAATTTAAATATGGTAAGTTATCCGTTCGTGTAGATAAACCTTGTGCTTTGATGGTAAAGAAGGTAGACAGCCGGCGTCCGGTGGTTCATGTCGCCGATCCCGGTCAGACTGGACAGCCTATCCAGATCAAAGTACATATTTCCGGTTCGAAAGGTGGAGAGCAGACCATTGATTTCCGTCCATCAGACAATCCTATTTTTGCAGGGGCTACCCAATCGTTTACTTTAAAATATTAAGTCTATGGAGAAGAATAAATGGTTTGGCACAGCCTGTGCGTTAGCCGCTGGTGCTAGCCTGGTACCGGCTTACCTGGCGGCACAACAGAAGCCACATATTATCCTCATTGTATCCGATCAGCATCGGGGAGATGCGATGCATTGCATGGGCAATTCTTCTGTAATCACTCCTAACCTGGACGCTTTGGCCGATGACGGAACTCTTTTTCTGAATGGCTATTCGTCTACACCGAGTAGTACGCCAGCCCGTTCGGGTCTGCTGACTGGATTGTCGCCTTGGCATCATGGCATGCTGGGATATGGTAGGGTAGGAAGTCGATATCGTTATGAGATGCCGCAGATGTTGCGTGACTTGAATTATTATACATTCGGTATTGGCAAGATGCATTGGTTCCCGCAGAAAGCTTTGCATGGTTTCCATGGTACGTTGGTTGATGAAAGCGGTCGGGTGGAGACCGACGACTTTATCAGTGATTATCGTTTGTGGTTCCAGATGCAGGCACCCGGACTGAATCCTGATTCCACTCATATAGGTTGGAATGATCATGGAGCAGCTACCTATCGACTTCCTGAAGAACTGCATCCTACGGCATGGACTGGCGAGATGGCGCAGGAAATGATACACAACTATAAACATGGAAGCGGACAACCTTTGTTCTTGAAGGTTTCTTTTGCCCGTCCACACAGCCCTTATGATCCGCCCCAACGTTTTGCTGATATGTATAAGGACAAGGATGTACCGGCTCCTTGTGTAGGAGAATGGTGCAAGGACAAGGAGTATGCTGTCTTGAAGAATGTTTCAGATGCGCCTTCGGATGCGGCTTATGGAAATTTCGGGGATGAATACGCCAAGAATTCTCGTCGCTATTATTATGCAAATGTGACTTTTATTGATGAAGAGATTGGCAAGATTGTGCAGGCATTGAAAGAGGAGGGCATGTACGATAATGCTTTGATATGTTACATCTCCGATCACGGTGATATGCTGGGCGATCACTATCATTGGCGTAAGACCTATCCCTATGAAGGATCGGTACACGTACCCTATATCGTGAAATGGCCTTCGTCTTGTGGTTTTCCGAAAGGTGGAAAGGTAGATGCACCGGTAGAACTTCGTGACGTGCTCCCTACTTTCCTTGAAATGGCTGGTGGACAGATCCCTGCCGATATGGACGGACAATCATTGGTTCGTCTGATGGATGGAAGCGGAAGAAGTTGGCGTAAATATATCGATTTGGAGCATGCCACTTGTTATAGTCCCGACAACTATTGGTGTGCTTTGACCGACGGGAAGATCAAGTACGTATGGCGTTTCCATACTGGGGCAGAAGAATTGTTCGACTTGGAGAGTGATCCTCACGAAATGAAGAACGTGGTAAATGATAAAAAGTACCACGAGCGGTTAGAAAAACTTCGTGCTGCCATGGTGCAGCATTTGTCCGAACGTGGAGAGGAGTTCGTGAAGAATGGCAAGCTTCAAGTGTTGAAGCGTACAGTTCTTTATAGTCCTCTTTTCCCGGATGAAAATCCGGTTGATACAGGAATCTGACAGGCTGAAGTCAGAAAGATGGAAGCCGTACAAGAATGGTGGGTATGTCGTTTTTGTACGGCTTCCTTTATTAGGATAGAGTGAGATTACATATATGGATTTATAGTAATGGTGATATTTTTATGAAAACGAAAATTCTTTTATTCCTTGGTTTGTTGGTCTGTGTCTTGGATACTTTTTCGGCAAATGCTAACTATCGGTTCAGAACGATGTCTCCTGAAGGTGGTTTTTATTACGATGGTGTGAAAGAGATCGAGCAGGATCAGACCGGTTTTATCTGGGTAATGATGGACTATGAACTTTATCGTTTTGATGGCTATCACTATAAAAAATATTATCCATATTTTGCAAAGCTGCAACCGACTCAGAAATGGCTTTTCAAGAATATGGCATCCGATTCGTCGGGTTGTCTGTATGTGAATACGAACAATGGAATCTATCGTTACGAATCGGTTACAGACCGTTTTGAGTGGATATACGATCCTGTGTCTACGGTAATGGTAGATAACATGGATCGCTTGTGGGTGAGAGTACAGACTTTATGGCATCAGTTGGATGTGAATACAGGTGAGCTCTCGGCTCCATTATATGACGGGGAAAAAATAGATTATAGTAATGTCGCTTTTTGTGCCTATCATCAGGATCTGTATAGCTTTGTCCGACAGCGAATTTATCGCTTTAACTATATAGAGGGACAGTTCGAACTTTGTTATGTACTTCCTGATACAGAGGGAAATATACGTTTTGCACAAGCTTGCAAAGGAAGCTTGTGGGTGTTTGTAAATAAAGAGGGGCTGTATCAGATCGATTTGACAACATTCCGAGTAAAGAAACGCTTTAAACCTCTTTCGGAATATGACGGGTCTTCTCTCCGTTCTTTTTATGTAGATAATGAAGGGCAGGTATGGATGGGAACCATGGACGGAGTTTATATACTTGATACAGAGGATGGAAAATTATCTCATTACAAACATTCCCGTTCTGATCCGTTCAGTCTGCCTAATAATTCAGTTTGGGATATATATGGTGACAGGCAGTCGAATGTATGGATTGGAATGTATTCGGGTAAATTGTGTTGCGTGAATGTAAATGAAAGCAATGCGTTCAGATCATGGACACCCAAGGCGGGAGGATTGAATTACGCTCCGGTAAGTGCATTTGCTGAAGATGGTAACAGCCTTTGGATTGGTACGGAAGGCGGAGGCCTTAACCTGATGGATGTATCAACAGGACAGATTATGCCTTTTGTTGATAAAGGAAAGACACCTTTGAGTAATGTGAAATCATTGGTGTTGGATAATGATCGGAGGTTGTGGATTGCAACTTTTAGAGAAGGGCTGGATATGTATGATATCAGGCGGGGAAATATGACGCATTATCGACATGACAAAAATGACAAGCAGTCGCTGCTGGTAAATGATATGAGAAAAGTGGTACAGGAGGCGGATTCCGGGTTGTGGATAGCTTATCAACATCCGAAACCGGTTGTTTCTTATTTTTCTTTTCAGACTCGTTCCTTTGTGCATTATGAATTGGACGATAATGCCAATTATTTATTTGATATTCAGCGACAGGGCGAAAATAAGTTGTGGGCTATCAGTAATGAAGCATTATATTGTATGGATGTTCATACGAAGAAAGTGGAGAAAATGATGCCTAATGATTCTACTTATTTGGGGTTGTTTACTTTCTGTTTG
>CHCFR05602__coassemble_329_pt1 | contig 31322 bp, 31 predicted proteins | sample CHCFR05602__metabat2_low_PE_022 | metagenome-assembled genome bin CHCFR05602 | reverse complement strand
ATGATATAAAATCTTACCTAGAATTCCTTCTGACACTTTCATTCCACGAGTTAACATACCCGGTCCAAAACACAAAACAGGAACTTTAAAACCTGTATTTAATTGCACATACTCCATATTAATACCATTCTATATTTTCTTTCAAAATTTTCGCAGGAGAACCACCTACCAAACAATGTGGAGGAACATCTTTTGTTACTGTCGCATTAGCAGCTATAACAGCACCAGTACCTATTGTAACTCCTGGCATTATAGTACAGCCAGAGCATAACCAAACATGATCCTCGATATGGACAGGAGCATGATTCTTATAGTGACTATTTATAATTACATGGGGCCCATTCCAATCCCTAATTGAAACATTACGCCCTATACGAACACCATTGCCAATTGTTATTTCTTTAGCACACATAATTGTCAATCCCACATTAGCAGCCCCTTGTCCCCAAACAAGTTTTCCTCCATTAACAATTTCAACATAAGCCCCATAACGTAAATTATAAGGAGCATCACCATAACGGGTTAATGGACCACCATGAATATTCAATATTGTATTGGCCTCCATCCGCAAACAAGTCGGCAAACACATACCTTTTACAGGACGGTTTCCATATACAAATGGAGCATTTATAATAATTTTAGCAGTAGGATGAATATCAAACACAACACCCGGCATAGTATAAATAACATTTCGCTCTTTCCAGCTACTCACTGTATTTTTACGATTATGTAACCACAAAAAATTATAATATGCCTTGATTGAATTACCCATTCGCTTATAAAAATGATAATAGAATCTAAGAACTTGCTTTATCCTACTTTTCAATGGAAGATTTTCTTTCTTTATTAATGGGAAAAATCTTTGAGCCACCTCCTCAAATGTAAAATCATTCAGTGTTTCAAAAAACTGCTTCCTATCTATTTTCGCAGGTTCTATAGATTTAAACAAAGCCACATTACCAGGTAATATAGACTCAAATTCTGTATACTTCCATTCGAGCTTATCCTTTACTTTCTCAAAATAATCCACGCCTTTCTTAGAATTTAATAATATCATGGAAGTGCCAATATTATTATCAAGATTCTTATCAATTTTCTCAATCCCCCAATAATCTGCAATAGTGATATCTGCCATACGTGGAAAACCTTTATATTTACATGTGTAACAAGAAGGTCGACAGAATACATTAGTATGATAACCGCGCCGAAAATCATCATTCATTTTAACACCATAATATACCTTACCGTTATCAAACATCACTTTTCGGGTTAGATTCCGCCAACCCAATTCCTTATTTTTAGCCTTTACATAAACAACTTTCCCCCCATATCTCCGCTCTAAAGAATCTAGATACTTTCTATAGACTTTAGGAGAATTAACACCCCGACAGATAAAGTCTACAATGATAAGATTCTCGTACTCTTTGCGCAAAAAAGAACGTAATGCTGCCATTTGACAAGGAGTACCACAAGCAAGAACCTTTTCACCCTTACGAAGCAAATCACGTATTTCGGAATACAATCCTACAGCATTACTTTGTAAATATTTGGAGCTACGTAATATAGCTAAGTCTTTCGGATTGTTTGAAATATAATTTCTAACTGAAAAATCTTCATTATAAATTGCGCCACTAACATAGCCCCCTTGTTCATACATTATATCAGCTAATGCAGAAAAAGCTCCGCCAGATGTACTATCCCAACGAATGCTCATGTCCTTATTAATTGCCGCTATAGTATAAATAGGTTTTTCGAAATCATTCTTTTTAAGTTCACTAATATGTAACTCTGGGCATATTTTCTCGCATAGCCCACAATTATTACACTTACTGTTATCTACTTCCGGATACCAGAATCCTTCAATATCAATCTTAAAAGTAATGGCATTATGTGCACAAATATCACCACATGCATTACAGCCACAACAATCTTTGCTATTTTCAATCTTAATCATAAACAAAAATCACAGATTCAATTCTCATTACCTGTCAATATTGCATATTTCACACATAATGATAAAAAAACAACATTAGTAAAAATGCCTAGAATAATTACATCTATATAAGCCATAAGACCAATAAGCTTATAAATATTAATGGCATATATCTATTATTATTAAAGTTCAAGCAATTTAATATATTATTACACGACTTTAATTAACACAATCCACTTAAAGTTCTCTACATTGAGTGCGGGGTGAACATCCATAAATAGTTGTCGCCTAACAAATATATCCACTCACTTGCCATCCTCGCCCCTTCATATGTAGAAAGTGGAGAATAAAGAGTTACCCGATTTCAGAAATCTGAATTATGATTTTAAGTTCAAACTTCCGAGTTGACAGCTTGTCACCCTCTATACACACATTCCTTACGCGCGCGGGGGAGAGTGACTGTTAATTCTATTAACAGTCAGTAAAAAACTGTTTTTCTATATAGAAGTCTGTATTTGACGTGTCAAGGTGTCAACTTGCCAGTTGTTTTTGCATACTTACTGAGCCGCAGGCTATGGCAGACAACGAGGAAGCATCGGGGTAACGACCTGTCGGTCAACACCTGTCAAACACATAACCTGCGGCATGAGCGCATATCGGCAGAGGCTCAGTCAGAGCGGGTCACACTAACGGTCGGCATGGCGCAACCGGAAATCGGCTTCCAGACTGCGGTGCAGCTCCGTGAGGAACTGTACCTGCGTAAGCTCCTTACTGTGACAACAGGCCTGCTGATAGATGCGCAGGACGGCATAATAGGCGTACAGATTCGTATTCAGCCCTTTTTTATAGCCCCTAACGTGTTGGGCGAAAGGTGTGCCTTACTACAGATTTCCTTCTCGGTCAGTATATGCCCGTCTACCGGAACAATGCATTGCAAACGTGCGATGAACTCACCCAAATGGGGGTTCTGCTTTTGACTTTTCTTCATCTTACAGAAAAATTTTAAGGTTTGACCAATGCACGTAACAGCTCAGCTAAGATATTGAAGTTTCGGTTTTACCAAAACTTGCAGGAGTTAAAGGAGTTAGAAGAAGTTATCGCCCGACAGGGCGGGCTTAGGAGTTAAAGGCCGATAGACCTGCTACTGCCCATAACAGAGCAAAGCGAAGTGATAACTTCTATAACTTCTTAACTTCCAGTGAAACATCAAATCAGAAGTAAGCGTCCAATTTTGACGTATCCCATAGGGAAAGCCCCTTTAGGAAGCTTTCCTCTTAAAGTTTTCAAAAACCGGACTTGATTTTTAAAGTTTGTTAGTATTGATTCCGATGGTCATCGGCAGCAGATTCTCATAATCCCTGCGGCCTTTGACCACCTCGCGGAAAAATTTCTTTAAATAAGCCAGGGCGGAGATACCGTTGGCCCGGCAAGTAGATAATAAAGTACATACACGAATTATGCACGTGCATATGCCAAGTAGCTAACGCTTCTGTTTCTTCAAAGCGGCATTCTCGAGGAAGCCTCCAATTTCGACGTACCCTATAGGAAAAGCCCTTTTGGGAAGCTTTCCTCTTGAAGTTTTCAAAAACCGGAGTTAGCTAATGGTTAATGATAAATGATAAATGGTATATGTAAATGTTCAGAAGATGATTTGTAATTCACCACAGAGGACACAGAGTCCCACAGAGGGAGAATATTTTTTCACCACGGATTACACGGATGAACACAGATTCTCAAAGCATCATCAGCAACACCCCATAATCCTGACAGGCTTCCGACTGCTTCACCTGCTCGAGACCTGCCTTCAGACGGGCTTGTTCCGCTATCGGAAACAGGCCTTGCTCTATCCTGCGGTTCATGGCCTGCATAATGCCATCGCAAACATACTCCGGACTATACATGTCGTCGAAATAGGTATAGTGCTCATCCGCTACAAAATGACGCGTCAGGGTTTCCAGAATTTCAAGAAACACGGTGACGGCACAGGTGTAGTCTCCTGCATCCATACGCGCTACGATGAGTTTCTCGTAGGGCGATAACAGGTGGGCTATATAGCTGCAATCTTCATCGAGATTGCACGGGTTGAAAATGGATTCGATGTCAGCGGCGTAGGACATGGGGTTAATGGTTAATCTTATCGTTTTGTCAAAAATTCATCTGGGGTTAAAACTGGGATTGTAGCATGTATCTCTTATCAAGCAGAACTATCACGACATTCGTATCAAAAAACACGCTCATAATCCGTATTTTTCTTTCAGATAATCATCACGCATCTCCTTATAGCTGCGCCCATCGTCTTTCAAGATACCACGCAAATCGGCCATCGTACGCGGTGTACCACCCGGTGAAGATGCATGGACAGACTGCCTGCCCCGCTCTTCGTTGACTTCCTTCGTCAAGATACGTTGGATCTTATCTTTCACATTAAAACTCTGAAGACGGATCATTTCCAAAATGGCATTCGCCATTTTATCTTCGTTTTCAAATGATAGTGCAGTTGACATACTTGTTTTTCTGGTTTCTTGCAAATATAAACAAAGCCGGATAAACAAAAAACTGAAAATGCGTTTTTAACGTTTCTGTGATACTTCACCACAGAGGGCACAGAGTTTCACGGAGGGAGAATTTATTTTTCACCACAGATTACTCTGATTAGCACAGAATAAATCTGCGGTCATCTGTTCCATCCGTGTCATCCGTGTGCCATCGTTTCACCACAGAGGACACAGAGGGACACGGAGGACAATCAGCTCACGAAAGGATTATCTTACTACCCAATTTTCCAATTCTATAAGTGTATCAGAATGTTGCTGTCCAACAAATATCTTTTATTCATACGACAACGGCTTGCGAATGGTTGAGTTTTGCTTGATTGTAGCCATTATTTCATCGGCTGATTCCTCACCTTCCCATGCACCGCAATATTTATCAAGTACCGTACGGGTGAGGGATTTTTCCTGAGTCTCAGCCTTTTCGTGAAGCACGGAAGCCGTCAGACGAGTGGCCAAGCGCAATTTAATGTTGTCACTGAGATCTTTCAGCATATTCCAATACTTGTCTGCAATCTGCAAATCAAGCGCGTCTCTATAAGGATATCCTTCCATAAATCTATCTTTTCAGCAAATTAAGCGATTTCCCGGCAAATAAACAAGGATTATCCGAAATTTCAGTGCCGCCTGTGCCACCCTGACACTTCACCACAGAGAACACAGAGTTTCACAGAGGGAGAATATTTTTCACCACGGAGGACACAGATGAACACGGATTAAAATTCAGGAGACTCACCGGCACGCAGTTCAGACAGCATTTCATCGACAACGTATAAATCACCCATCAGATAAAGATAATCATTGGCGTTGTGCAACCGAAGACTTGTTTCGGAATTATAAAACAAATCCAAGGCACGTTCCGGCGAAATGTTCAGACGCTTGGCTATCAGTGTCACCACACGTCCCACTTTATTCCACATTAAAATTTCGCTCAACATAACATCCAATTTTTATATCAGAGTATAGTTCACAAATCTCAAACAACGATCAATCAAACGTTGATTCAGCAAACAAATTTGGTTATTGGGGACTAAAAAAGTCAATCGCTTCAAAGCCTCTTCGACTCCCATCAGCCCGGCTATATACGATTCTACCGTATCAACCACCCGATCGTCGGCAACCCCTCCTTCAATCCAATCATACCCCTTCCACAATTGCCTGCCTTTCCGGTTTCCTGCAATAAAATCAAGCCAAGCCTTATCGTATTTTTCAAAAACAAGACATTTATATTCTTTCAATGCAGTGTCTCTATCCAGCTGATATTCATTCAAAACCGGAGACTGTTGTCGACGGTCAGCCATACGGGCTGCCCACTCACAAGCTTGCTTCCTATGGACAGTGACATAAAATCCTTGCCCAAAATCCAGCCCTGCTCTTCCGATGCCTGCCAAGGGGTCTTTTACGATAACCGTACCACCATGATACACTTTCATACCGGTTCCTCCTGCTTTTCTGCTTTCTCCCATTGCAGCAGGCAACCTGCTATATCTTCCGTAATATTTTCACGACTTTCGGCATGTATGGCTTCATAATGCTTCAGAATATAGCCTTCTATCAAATTAACGCGCTTCATCCGTCTGTAAACTTCATCCGGAGGAAGATTCCATTCCTTTGCTACACTTTCAATGCACGAAGCGGCAAATATCATTCTGTCTTCAATATTTCGTTGAGTCATAACACCATTTCCTTGTAAACGCATACTGCAAATTAAGCGATTTTCCGGCAGATAAACAAGGATAATCCGAAATTTCAGTGCCGGATGTGACACCCTGCATTCACCACAGAGGGCACAGAGTTTCACAGAGGGAGAATATTTTCACCACGGATTACACGGATGAACACTGATTCAACGAGTGAAGAGCCACCTGTGTGTGACACCCTGCCACCCTATAAACACACTCTTACGCGCGCGGGGGAGAGCAACTGTTAATGTGAATTAACTTAACAGTCAGCAGGGAAGTCGTTTTTCTCTATAGAAGTTTGTATTTTAGGTGACAGGGTGTCACAAACCGTCCAAGCAGGGACCGGACAAAGCCGGTCCTGCAACACGACGGCATCAGCCGTTAAGACGAGCCCGACGGTCGGCTTCCAGACTGACGTACAGCCCGGTGAGGAAACGCTCCATCGGAAGAATCGTGCTGTGACGACAGGCTTCCAGATAGATGTGAAGAATGGCGTAATAAGCATACAGATGCTTTTCTACCCTTTTTTTACGTTCTCAACGGTGGTCTTGGACATATGGGCACGACGGGCCAAAGCGGCCTCGCTCAACAGACGTCCGTCGACCGGCACGACGTACTGCAACTCCGCGATGTAGGCGCCCAAATGAGGGCACTGATATTGTATCTTTTTCATTATAGTCTGTTTATGTTCAATGATTGAAAAATACATCGCGCGTAACAGCTCTGCTAAAATTCTATAAAAACGTTAATATTAGCGGCTTCCGGTACGGATATGTGCGTACCATCACTTTTGGAAGTTCCAACAGAAATCCGCTTCTTTGCCTGCGAACTCACCACAGAGGACACTGAGTTTCACAGAGAAATTATTATTTTAAAATGACATACCATGAAAAAAATCATTCTCAACCTGTTCAAGGGCTACAGGGACATGGAACCCACTGAAACCACTCTGGAACATATCGTCGAACTGATCCGACACGACGCGGATACGGCCGAACACACGCGCCGCTACCGGGAATTCCTGTCGCAGGGACAGAAGGAGGCGGCGGGACACGAGAAGAGTGTCTGCCCGTGTTTCGCCGTGGCGGTGCGCTTCGGCGGCGGCAAATGCAAGGAGCATATCCGCGAATGGACGCACCTGTGTATGGCGGACTTCGACCACATCCCGCCGGAACAGATGGAGGAGTGCATCCGGCGGGTGCGGGAGGACCGGCACACGCTACTGGCTTACACCACCATCAGCGGAACGGGACTGCGCGTCGTCGCAGCCTACGACGCTGCCAGGGACTACGAGCCGCGCTCGGAACAGGAGCTGCACGTACTGGCCTTCGGACGCATAAACCATCACTACGAGGCGCTGACGGGCCATCCCTACGACGAGAAGTGCAAGAACGCGACGCGCCTGAGCGGGGTGGCGCACGACCCGGACGTTTTCTTCAACCCCGAAGCGACAACGTTCCTCATCAGCCGGCCGAAGCAGACGGCATCCGCCGCAAAGCGGAAGGCTGCCGACAGGCAGCTGGCCCGCATCGTCCGCACGGCGGAGAGGCTGCTCGCCGACGAGGGCATCGCCTACACGGAACACCACCACAACGAGTACATCATGCGCATGGGCTACCTGCTGAACGCCTACGGGGCGGACCGCGAGGCGGCGACCCGATGGGCCACGGAACGTTTCGCCGACTACGACGGCGACGTGGAGGGCATCCTGCGCTCGTGTTACCAGCACACGGAGGAGCACGGAACGCGCAGCCTCGGCACGCGGCGGAAGGACGCGGATGCCGCCCAGGGACAGGGGCGGGTCACGGTGGACGACATCGAAGCGTTCCTGAACCGGCAGGGACGCTTCCGCAAGAACACGGTGACCGGCAAATATGAGTTCGCTCCCGAAGGAACGGATGATTTCAAGGACCTGACGGACCGCGAGGTGAACTCGATGTGGCGACGCCTGTGCAAGGAGTCGGGCCCGGCACGCAAAACGGACGTGCAGACGGTGATCGAGTCGGACTTCGTGCCGCTGTACAACCCCTTTCGCGAATACGTGGACGCCCTGCCCCCGTGGGACGGGACGACCGACCACATCGGCCGGCTGGCCGCGCAGGTACACGTCAAGGAGGATGGCGAGCTCTTTGTCCGCTTCTTCAAGAAATGGTTCGTGGCGATGCTGGCCGCCCTGCTCGAAGAGGAGACGGTGAACCACGAGATACTGGTGCTCATCGGCCGCCAGGGCATCTACAAGACTACCTGGCTGAACAACCTGCTGCCGCCCGCCCTGCGCCGCTACTTCTACCTGAAGTCGAACAGCCGCAACATCACGCGCGACGACCTGCTGACGCTCTCGGAATTCGCCCTGGTGTGTCTCGAAGAGCTGGACGAGATGGAGAGCAAGGAGCTGAACCAGCTGAAGGCGCTCACCACCATGCGCCACGTGAACGAGCGCGCGGCGTATGCCCGCTACAAGGAGATGCGGCCCCACATTGCCAGCTTCTGCGGCACGAGCAACAACCGCCAGTTCCTGAACGACCTGAGCGGGAACCGCCGCTGGATGCCTTTCGAGGTGGAGAGCATCGACAGCCCCTATGACCACGTGCCGGACTATGCGGAGATCTTCGCCCAGGCGTATGCGCTGACGCGAAACGGCTTCGCCTACTGGCTGGACGACGAGGAGGTGAAGACGCTGAACCGGCACAACCGCCAGTTCGAAGTGCCCTGCCTGGAGCAGGAACTGATCCTGACGCACTACCGCCGCCCGATGGAGGGCGAGACGTGTATCTTCGTGACGAACGCACAGATACTGGCGCGCATCAACGTGGGCCTGCGTCAGGGGCTGAGCACGGTGAAGATCGGGATGGTGATGTCGCAAGCGGGATTCCAGCAAGTCCGCGTGGCGGGCAAGCGGGGCTACCGCGTCGTCGAGCTGACGGGCGACGAAATCTACCGAAACCAGCAGGCGATGGGAAGATTTGTTTGAATGAAGAATGAAGAACGAAGAATGAAGAATTCTAAAAACGAGATCCTTCCCAGTGTTCAGGATGACAGGTACTTTATTTTCAATTTTCCATTATCAATCATCAATTTTCTAAAGTCCATAGTTAGCACGCTAAAGTCCATGGTTAGCGCGCTAAAGTCCATAGTTACGAAGCCCAAGTCCAATTCTTCATTCTTCGTTCTTCATTCTTCATTTCCCTAAGGTTCCCCAATCGCCTCGACAATCATGCGGACATGCACGGGCATGTAGACACGGCTGCGGGGATGGCAACCGGCGGCTTGCAGACGTTCGCGCAGGTGGGGATAGAAGTCGATCCACTCCTGCAGTTTGCGGTAGGCCGTCTGCGGATTGAGGCCGGGGAAATAGAACTGGGCCAGCTCGGTGCGGCCGTATGCGCGGATGGTGAATGTTTCCATAGATTTCGTGTTGTCTTTACGGACGTAAAGATACTGAAAATCAGTGGAAACACCATACGAAAAGCGACTTATAACCTACAAAAACCTACGATAATCTACTTTAATCTACACTTACCTACCCTAACCTACAGTTATGGATTTTTCGCGCGGCGGAGATGTTATCTTTGTATCGTTCACCACGGAAGGAACTGAGTTTTTCACCACAGATTACACGGATTACACGGATTAGCTCAAATATAGTACTTAAAAATAATTTGTGTAAATCTGCGTAATCTGTGGTTCAGAAAATACATTGTGAAACTCTGTAGTGAGCATCAGCTTTTATTTATTAACTTTTAATTTTTAATTCTTATCTATGATTACTTACAGAAAAATTCAAATTGTGGGCGAGAACCATCCGTGCAACGGACTGTGGTATGCACGCCCGGTGATTAACGAGACACTGGACATCGATTTGCTGTCCCGTCACATGTCGAAACACAACACGCCGTTCTCGCCGGGCGTGATCAAAGGCGTCCTGGCAGACATGGTGACCTGCATCAAGGAACTGATCCTGGACGGCAAGAACGTGAAGCTGGACGACCTGGCTATCTTCTCGGTGGGCATCATCAGCGACCACGGGGCCGCGAGCGCGGCAGAGTTCAAGGTGTCGGAACACGTGGCAGGACTGAAGCTGCGCGCACGTGCCACCGGCGAACTGAGCAACGCGAAAATCAACCTGGAGGCGACGCTGCGCGAACAGAACGAGTACTACCTGGGCGACGGCACCGCGGTGACTCCTACCCCCGGCGGCGGAGGTGAGGACGAGGAAGAAGGAGGAAGTCCGCTGTAATAATGGAAAATGGAGAATGGATAATGGAAAATGAAATACACTAATTATCCATTCTCAATTATCAATTATCAATTATCAATTTTCAATTCTCAATTATGAAGAAGAAATCAGTCTGGAGCATTGTGCTCAAAGCAATTGTGGCCGTGGCTACTGCCCTGGCCGGCGTATTCGGAATCTCATCGTGTATAGGCGGATGAGAACCGTGACCCTGATCGTCGTTCATTGCTCTGCCACCCGCGAGGGGCAGAGCTTTGACTTTGAACAGTGCCGCCGCGACCACATCCGGCACCGACGCTTCCGCGACATCGGCTACCACTTCTACCTGACGCGCGACGGCGAGATACACCGCGGACGGCCGCTGGAACAGGTGGGAGCCCACTGCCGGAACCACAACCGGCACAGCATAGGCGTCTGCTACGAAGGCGGACTGGACCGCCAGGGACAACCGAAGGATACGCGGACACTGGAACAGAAGGCGAGCCTCGTGGCGCTGCTGCGCGAGCTGAAGCGGATGTTTCCGCAGGCGCTCATCGTAGGGCATCGCGACCTGAATCCGATGAAGGCATGCCCGTGTTTCGAGGCTACTAAAGAATACTTATTTTAATGGAGAATGGAGAATGGAAAATTGAAAATGATCTGTGCAGACGAATTTAATTTTCCATTCCCAATTTTCAATTCTCAATTTTCAATTCTCAATTATCAATTGCCTTCCGCTTCTTGATCAAATAGTCCCACCACAGGTGCAGGGCCACCCAGACGATGATGTCGACCATGAGCAGCAGGGTGCTGTTGACGTAGGCCACCAGCAGGATATTGACCAGGCAAAAGAGACAGGCTATAGACACCAGGCTGACCATGGCACGACGGGGCGTCAGGCCGATGGCAAGCAGCTTATGATGGATGTGATTCTTGTCGGGCTCGAAGGGGTTGCGGCCATTGCGCAGGCGGTAGAGCACCACCCGGATGACGTCGAACGCAGGCAGCAGCAGGGTGCTGAAGGCGATGAAGAAGGCGTCGTTCGAAGAGATGACCACCGACGGGGCATACTGGCAATACTTGATGGCCAGGAAACAGAGGGTATAGCCCAGCGTCAGGCTGCCCGTATCGCCCATGAAGATCTTGCGGGCGCGGTCGGCATTACCGAAAACGTTGTAATAGAAGAAGGGAACGAGGACGCCGAACGTGGCGGCCGAAAGCATGGCATAGCTCCACAGCCCTTTCTCGATGAACAGGCCGGTGAAAATGAGCAAGGCTACCCCGCTCAGACCGGACGCCAGTCCGTCGATACCGTCGATGAGGTTGATGGCATTGGTGATGAACACCACCGTGAAAATGGTAAAGGGAACGGCGACGAAGTCAGGCAGCTGATGGATGCCCAACAGACCGTAGAGGTCGTTGATGCACAGGCCGGCCAACGGGAACAGGCAGGCACAGAAGATCTGTACCAGGAACTTCTGGCGATAGCGGACACCGACCAGGTCGTCGGCGATGCCTACCAGGTAGAGCATGGTCATGCCGCAAACGAAGAGGAGCATCTCGGGAAGGAGATGCTGCGCATACGTCGCTGCAAACGTGTCACCGCCCAGCAGACGGACGGCAAACACCAGGGCGTAGGCGAAGAGGATCGTCGGAAAGAACGACACACCGCCCAGGCGCGGAATGGCCTGCGTGTGTATTTTCCGCTCATCGGGAACATCGAACAGCCGCTTCCGGATGGAGATCAGGAGGATGCGCGGGATGATCATCCGTGCACTCAGGGCTGCCAGCAAAAATGTTGCAAAAATGAATAAATAATCCACGTCAGTTTAGTTTAGTTATCTTAATCAAGGTTTCTTAAATGAATTTATCTTGTTTTGTCAGTTTGTTTGTCGGAGGAGTCTTTCGGTTCGGGTCTGCCGGATCTAGGAAGTGGCAGAACCACGCTCCAGCGTCCGGTGCCACGACCGGTAGCGGTCCGCCGAATAGGGCCGGACGGAGAACACCTTGTAGGCAGGCTGGTCGGTACGCAGGATGTGCAGCCGCACAAAAGATTGCAGCTGGGCATCGGTGACGGACGCCATGACCACCGGGAAGGGATAGACCGCAAACCGGAAAAGGGTGGTCTCGCACGAGGGCATGAGCTGGCACAACTGGTAGGCCGACTGTTCGAAAGCGACCCAATAGTCGCCTGCACCGTAGAGGTGGACGGAGCTGCGGTTGGTACGCTCGCGCTCCATGATGGCGTCGAAATGGCCGGTCAGCAGGGCTGCCAGGGGATGGGCGGAAGACATTTAATTAATGGAAAATGGAGAATGGAGAATGGAGAATGAAGGAATGACAGATGTTCATTATCAATTATCAATTATCAATTTTCAATTCTCAATTATCAATTAAATTTAGTGTCCCAGCACCCGATCGTAGTCGTCGAGGCACTGGAGAAGACGGAGTTTGCTTTTCTTAAGGCCGGACTGCTGGCGCCAGGGAGCCAGGAGTTCGTGGGCCTGTTCGTAGTAGATGCTGCTGTCGGTGCAGCCGTAGAGGGTGACGAGCAGGAGGGCGCGCGACTGTTCCGCCTTGATGAGGGGCAGAAAGGTGCAGGCTACGCTCAACAGCTCGCGGCACTCGTCCACCTGGCCCAGAATGACACGGGCCGGCAGCAGAAGGGCGTAGAGCTTGCAACGCATGACGTCGGTGTCCAGACGGAGGCCGGCGTAAAGGCGCAGAACCTCGGCAGCCAGGGCACGGTCGGCATCGGTGACGCCCTGGGGACTGTGATGGCGACAGAGGGCCTGGTGGAGGCCGGCACTGTAGCGGTCGTTGTCCAGGCGGGTGTAGACGTGCTTGCCGTCGGCGTTCAGGCTGATGACTTCGTACTGGCCGGGACGGACATGAAGCAGGGGCACCCACATCCAGTTGTCCACACAGACCACGACATCCTTACGGCCGGCACCGGGCTGGATGACCACTTCGGCTTCGGCGCCCTGGAAACGTCCTTCGGTGATGCGCACACGGTCGCCCTTGCGCAGCTTGTCCGGCTGGGGCACGTAGACAGGAAGCACGTCGCTGTAGGAACGTGCCACCCAACGGAGGTTGGCCATGGCGGCATCGGACAAGTAGGGATAGTGGCTGCCGCGACTGTCGCGCACACGGGGCAGGAAGTTGTATTGGGGCAGCTGCCGCTTGAGACGAAAAATCTCGACTTCGGAAGCATGGATGAACACGTAGTTGTAGAGCAGCGGACGCTCGGTGCTGACCAACTCGCCACGAGACTCGCGCACTTCCACGTAGGAAGGGGCAAAAAATTCGAACACGGGTTCGCCTTCCTGTACACGGCGGTCGAGTTCTTCCTGAAGTCCGCAGGCCGGCCCGCGGTGGCAGGAAGGAAGCGAAAGCACATACCAGCGGACCTGGCGTCCGTTGCGCATGCCGTCCAACATTTCGGGGGTAGCAATCAGGGGCTTCACTTCGCTCATAGGTGTTCCTCGGCCATATCAACAAGATTTATATCTTGCTGAAAAACAACAATTTATACGTTTACCATCGTGCATTACTGAAAATTTCCGGGCAATGGTTCTCTTCGTTATCATTCAAAGATTTTCATTCACCGACAGGGCTTTTCAACGCCGCTTTTTCCTCGCACAACGCCCTTTTTTCAGGCACTTCTCTTCCTAAGAGAAGGAAGGCATGTTCAGACCTTGGCGCTCCAAGTATCTGTTGCCCCTTTTTCAATCTGTTTCGCTCAACAAATCAGGAATGTGTGTGTAGTAAATTCTGAAAAAATAAATATTTATATTTCCTTATTTGTTTGGTTATTTGAGGAATTATCCTCATCTTTGCGCAACGAATCCTTCTCTTAGGAAGAGAAAGACCCCCCTACTCTGCAAATCCACCTCATTTATTTTGTCAAAATTCCGCTCTTTACGAGAAATATATAACCGAGATATTTACAGATAAGCATCAGAACAGCCTGTTTAAATCCATCGTAAAAAAGTCCTCCGGAGTTATTCCACCTTCACCGATAATGAATGATGCTTTCGGATGAAAAAGCACCTTGAACTTTTCCAATCCTTCAGTTCTTTTCTCCGCATTACTTTTGATTTCGATTGCTATCACAGACCCTTTCTTTCTAAGAACAAAATCCACTTCATCATTGCGTTCGCGCCAATAAAACACCTCGAAACGGTGAATAAAAGCCTGATTAACAAGATAGGCTCCGATACCGGATTCAAAAATATGTCCCCATGTTTTACGGTCGAGTATGGCCTGCTCGAACGAAAACGGACTAAACACCATTTTCAAAGCATTGTTATAAACTTGAAATTTAGGAATACTGGCTTTCCGCCTCGCCATGTCGACACTAAATTTCTGAAGACCACAAAGTAGTCCACTCTCATCCAACAAATTGACATAGCCAGCCAAAGTAGCTGTATTACCAGCATCTTGTAAAGTTCCTAACATTTTGTTCAAAGACAAAAGGTTGCCTGAATAAGCAGCTCCCAATTCAAACGTCTGACGAAGCAAAGCAGGTTTGCTAATCGGCGTGTCCATCAAAATGTCTTTATTGATAGTAGCCTCTATAATAGACGACTGGATATACTGCTGGAAACGATCGTAATCGTCTACCAGAACAGCCGCTCCAGGATAACCACCATAAAAAATATACTGATCCAGAGAGTATCCAAAGCATTCTCTCATTTCCTGATAGCTCCAATGCCCCATACGAATTTCCTCAAACCTTCCGGCTAAAGATTCCGACAAACCTTTTTCCAGCAATACCCGGCTGCTTCCAAGCAAAAGCACCTTAATATCACGATCATAAAATGTATCGTCATCCCACTCTTTCTTTACGACTTCACTCCAGTTGCTGATTTTCTGAATTTCATCAATAACGAGAATGATGCTTTCCAACTTCTTACTTTCTTTTAAGCTGCGAACTGCTGCCCAACAATTTGAAATCCAAGCGGAATTCGTGGCAGGCACATTGTCGGCTGAGAAGAACTGATAAGGGATATCAATATCTTTAAGCACTTGCTTGACAACTGTGGATTTACCGATTTGACGAGCTCCCATTACAACCTGAATGAATCGTCTGCGCTCTTCAAGGCGACGCTTAATAACCTGATATTCTGACCTTTTATACATAGGATTACATTTTACGCAGTGGAATGAGTATTTTTACGCAGTACAAATATAAACATTCTTTGCAGGAAATAAAAGAATAACACAATTTTGATTTGACTCCTTACAAACCGCCTTTTATACTTCGGGGCACGGAATGGCACGGCGGGAATGAGTCTGCCAAACACCGTGCAATCCGCACCACCCAAAGACTCGGCCGGAAAGACGGAAATCAGAGGTTCCTACCGCTTACATCCAGTTACATCCAGTGCTTTAAGGATGTCGCGGTTGGCACAATCGACCGCCGACGTATCCAGTGAAGCCAGGTAGATGCGGGTGGTATGCTCGGAATGGTGGCCCAGGGCACGGCTGATGACAGACATGGAAACACGCTTGTCCCAGGCAATGCTGGCCCAGGCATGACGTGCCACATAGGTGGTGAGCGGCATGTCGAGCCCCAGACGGGCGCCCAGCTCCTTGAGGCGGAGGTTGACCTGATGGGAGGCGCTGAGATACTGGTTGCGGTCGTCGCGCGAGACGTCGCGGATGATGGGGAGCAGGTAGGGAGTGTCGGCCGTGTCGTACTTGTCGACAATGTCCTGCATGGGGCGCTCCCACCGGACGGACAGGAACTGGCGGGTCTTGTGGCGGTAGTAGGAAAGGAAACCGCCGCGCAGGTCTTTCTTCTTCAGGTAGGCCATGTCGACGAAGGACATGCCACGGGTGTAGAAGCTGAACATGAAGAGGTCGCGGGCATAGTCGAGACGGGGATCGAGACTGAGGTCCAGGTTGCGGATGCGGCCGATGACCTGCAGGGGGACGGCACGCTTGACCGTGCGGTCGATGCCGGTATAGACACGGCGGAAGGGATAGCACTGGACCGCCAGGCCGTCTTCGACAGCACGGTTGTAGATGGCGCGCAGGTTGCGCATGTAGTAGGAAGAGGTGTTGGGACAGATGCCCTCCCGGCGCAGGTAGCCTTCGTAGGCCGTCATGAGGTCGGCGTCTATCTTGTCCAAAGACACGTCGACATCGTCGCGGAAACGCATGAAGCTGTTGAACGACGTGAGGTAGGACTCGGCCGTGCGGCAACGGCCCGAAAGACGCAGACGGCCAATCAGGCCCAGCGTGTAATCCCTGAAGCTTTCGGAAAGAGGCGTCCCCTTCCCGATCCGGGAAGAGGACGGATGGATTTTTAGTTTTACAATTGTCATAAATCAATAATTCAAGTTAGATACGGAAGCTTAAATTATTAATTTATTCCACGTAAACCATCAGTTTCTTACCACTCAATGAACTTACCGCGCTCACGACGCTTCTGGAGCTCGGCCTTGAGGAAGCGCTGGCGGTCCTTGGCGATGTAGCGGCGGGCGAAAATATTGGGGACGGCTACCCCCAGGGAAATGCAGAGGATGATGAGCGAAGCGTTGATGCCGTTGGAAACGACGGTGGTGACTTCGCCCACAACGCCGTTCATATTGATGAGCGCCACCAGCGAACGGTACATCAGCACACCGGGGATCATGGGGATGACGGAAGGAATGGTGAGCACGTGATTGGGGACATGGAACCAGTGGACGGCCTTCACGGCCACCAGGCTAACCACCAGAGCACCCATAAAGGAGCCGACTACCGGACCGAAGCCCAGCTCGAAGTTGACGAAATTGCGCGTGCAGACGGCCAGCATGCCACCGATAGCCACCACCCAAAGCAGGCGACGCTGGATGTTGAAGATCATGGAGAAGCCCATGGCCGAAATGGCGGCGGCAACGGCATAGACCCAATAGGAATCGTGGGGCACGATGCTCAGCTCGCTGAACTTGCGGTCGATGACCACGTCTTCCATCACCAGGAGCCGCATGGCCAGCACGATGCCGAAGGCCATGGCTACTACCATCAGGGCGGTGTTGACGGCACGGACGATGCCGACCTGGATATAATTGTCGATCATGTCGTCCACAAAATTGATGAGCGGAACGCCGGGCACGATGAACAGGGCACAGGCCAGCAAGGGATGATAGGGAGTCTGCGAAAGGCCGGTGAACGTAGTGACGTAGGCCAGACAGGTGGAGATAAAGGCCGCAATGGCGATACTCATGTACAGATTGATGCCGAACTCGATGCAACGGGCACGCACGCGGAAACCGGCAAAGGCACAGATGGAGGCAAACAGGAAGGCAATCCAGTCGCCACCGAACAGCTTGCAGAAACCGCCGCAGGCAAAGCCGGCGCCGATGGCCACGACATAAGGCAAGTAGTTGCGCTTCTTGGTGCGGATGCGTTCCAGCTCTTCCTCGTAGCGGTCGAGCGAATAGTCGTTCTCGATGGCACGCCAGGAAAGCTTGCTGATCTCGGAGATGGCAGTCATGTTGATGCCATGCTTCTCGCACTTCTGAAACTTGGAGAACGAATGGGAGCCATCGCTGACGTTGACCATCAGCATGGTGTAGCTCACATCGATGTGGAGCTTCTCTTCGGGGAGGCCCAGGTAGGCAGCCACACGGTTCATGTTACGCACGATACGGTTGGTATCGGCAGCACTCTCTACTAATAATTTTCCGGTACGGAGCAACAAGTCGAGCTTTCGTCTCAACAAGGCCACTTCCTGATCAGTTAACGCTTTAGCCATCTTCCAGTAACAGTTGTGATTTTCGGGGTGCAAAGATAGTGCAAACCGAGCGCACTGCAAAAGAATAAGCTTGCTTATTTTTTTGCAGAGTCAAAGTGTAACCTTTCTAATCCAAAGAAAAAGTTTTTGCACAACGAACATTGTGACAGTAGCTATCAAAGGTTAACAACAAATAGGGAGCCAGGAAGAAGCAAAAACACTACAAATAGGTATTTCAGAAACCGCTCTGACATCGTAGCTTTGCAAGCGAAAGTTTCAAAAAAAGAATAACAACAAAAATTGTAAGACATGAAAAAGATTGGTGTATTCTATGGTTCCAGCACTGGGACTTGCGAGGATCTGGCAAACCTGATAGCAGACAAGATGGGTGTAACCGCAGCTGACGTACACAACGCAGACAAACTGACAGTCGAACTGGCAAGCAGTTATGAAGTGCTGTTGCTAGGCACTTCAACCTGGGGTGACGGCGAATTGCAGGACGACTGGTATGACGCCATCAAGGTACTGAAGGGCATGGACCTCAGCGGCAAGGATGTGGCTCTTTTCGGCTGTGGCGACTCAGAATCGTACAGCGACACGTTCTGCGACGGAATGGGTATTTTATATGAAGATCTGAAAGACTCAGGATGCCGTTTTCTGGGTAACCGCGTTCATCCGGCTGATTACTCCTTTTCCTCTTCCATAGCCATCGTGGACGGAACATTCGTAGGCCTGGCATTAGACGAAGTGAACGAAAGCGACAAAACAGCCCGACGCATTGAAGACTGGACCAACGAACTGAAAAAGATTATCTGAAAACCGCCCCCAGGCTCATTCACAGACAATCTGCTCTGTCCACAATATTCTATAACAAAAGAGCGCATCTTCAAGATACGCTCTTTTGTTATAATGAATGAACTTCCAATTACACGAACCAACGCACGTAGCAGAAGTCCTGACGATGAGGCAGGTCAGGATTTTTGGGGAACATACGGTAGGAAACCTTGAAGCTTCCGGCATTCTCCAGCTTGTGCTTAGCCTGGAAGGTATAGAGAGTACCCTCTTTCTTCACTACCTCGAACGGTTCAACAGAGTAAACATGCTGCTTACCGTCGGCAGAAGTATAAGTCGTCACCAGTTCGAGCCCAATGGCATCGTTCAGACCTTTCTCGTCGATAACGTAAGTAATGGTATATTCCTTACCGCTCTCGATAGAACCCTTAACAAGCTCTTCGGTCTTCTCGCAGGATACAATTTCGATACTATCCCACTTTTCAACTACCTGTTCCTTCCAAGCGGCAATTTCTTTGGCCTTGGCATAGTTATTGGCAGCCAACAGATGGAAACGCTTGGCTTCCTTGTTGTAGAACTTCTCGAAGTAGTCGTCGAGCTGACGTTTCATCGTATAGTGAGGAGCAATCTGGGCGATAGAATTCTTGATCGTCTTGATCCAGCCTTCGGAATAGCCCTTCTTGTTGCGTGCATAGTAGAGCGGCAGGATTTCGGTCTCGAGGATGCTATAGATAGTAGCAGCATCAAGCTGATCCTGATGTTCCTGATTCTGGTAAGTACGTTTCTCAGTCAAAGCCCAACCGGCACCTTCACGGTAACCTTCGAGCCACCAGCCGTCGAGTACGGAGAAGTTGACAACACCGTTCATCAAAGCTTTTTCACCAGACGTACCGGAAGCTTCGAGCGGACGGGTCGGCGTATTCAACCAGATATCTACACCGGAAACAAGACGGCGCGCGAGCTGCATGTCGTAATTCTCGAGGAAGATAATCTTGCCGAGGAACTCGGGACGACGTGAGATCTCAATGATCTTCTTGATAAGTCCCTGACCGGCACCATCGTGCGGGTGAGCTTTACCGGTGAAGAGGAACTGTACCGGATAATCGGGGTTGTTCACGATCTTGGACAGACGATCAAGGTCAGTGAACAGCAGGTGGGCACGCTTGTAAGTAGCAAAACGACGACCGAAACCAATAAGCAGTGCATTAGGATTGATCTTGTCGAGCAAAGACACAATGCGAGAAGGATCACCCTGATTCTTCAACCAAGTCTCACGATACTGCTTGCGTACATAGTCGATAAGTTTGTTCTTCAACGCCATGCGAGTCTTCCAAATCACTTCATCGGGCACATCGTAGATAGCCTTCCAAATCTTCTCGTTTGACTGGTCATACCAGAAGTTCTCATCGAAATACTGAGCATAAAGCTGTTTCCACTCGGTAGCGCTCCAAGTAGGGAAGTGTACACCATTGGTAACGTAGCCTACGTGGTTTTCTTCAGGGAAATAGCCCTTCCAAATACTGGAGAACATTTCCTGAGATACTTTACCGTGCAGCCAGCTTACACCGTTGACTTCCTGAGAAGTGTTGCAAGCAAACACTGACATACAGAAGCGTTCGCCCTTGTCACCCGGATTGTTACGACCCAAGTCCATCAGATCATCCCAGGAAATGCCCATACGGGAAGGATAACCGCCCATGTATTTACCGAAAAGACCTTCGTCGAAGTAGTCGTGACCGGCAGGTACAGGAGTGTGTACAGTATAAAGTGAAGAGGCACGAACCAGTTCAATGGCCTGATCGTAAGTAAGGCCTTCAGCTACGTAATCGCAGATACGCTGTACGTTGATGAGGGCTGCGTGTCCTTCGTTGCAGTGATAAACATCTTTCTTGATGCCCAGTTTCTTCAGAGTCAACATACCACCGATACCGAGCAGAATCTCCTGCTTCAGACGGTTTTCCCAGTCACCACCGTAAAGAACATGGGTAATAGAACGGTCAAACTCGCTGTTCAGCTCATTATCCGTATCGAGCAAATAGAGAGAGATACGGCCTACATTGACTCTCCATATATAAGCATGTACATAGTAGTCCAGATAGGGAACATCCACGATCACCTGATTGCCGTTCTCGTCGAGTACACGGTCGATAGGCAACTGGCCGAAGTTCTGAGCTTCGTAATTGGCAATTTGCTGACCATCCATCGACAGAGTTTGCGTGAAGTAACCGTAACGATAGAGGAAACCTACCGCACACAAGTCAACATTGCTGTCCGAAGCTTCCTTCAGGTAATCGCCGGCCAATACGCCCAGACCACCAGAATATATTTTCAGAACGTGATTCAAACCATATTCCATACTGAAATAGGCCACGGAGGGACGCTTCTTGTCAGGCTCCACATCCATATATGTACGGAACTTAGAGTATACATCATCCATTCTGCGCAGGATAACCTTATCATTCGCAAGCGCTTCAAGTTTAGCATAGCTCATACGTTCCAACAAAAGCACGGGATTCTGTCCTACCTCTTTCCACAAAGCAGGGTCAAGGTCTCTGAACAGTTCGGTAGCCTCATAATTCCAAGACCACCAGATGTTGCGTGCCAATTCAGACAATTTCTCCAACTCAGCCGGAATGTGCGACTTTACATTCACATCTTTCCAGTTCGGAGTGTTTACATTACTAACTTTAATCTTCATTGTATATGATAAGTTTGATTAATAATTTCTATTCAATTCAGTTTACAGGTTCAACAGACGCTCTTTTGCACGACGCAAAGCAAAATCGTAGGCTTCGTAATAGTGCGTGACAAAATGCTTCCACAATGCCAGTTCGGACACGGCAGCAGCCCGCTTGCGGATCTCACGAACTTCGGCAGGAGTCTTGGCCGAGAAAGCAGTGATAGTATCCTTGATGCCGTCAGCCACTTCGGAATAGTTGTAGTCCGAACGGTGAAGCACTTCCACACCATCGTCGATGCCATGGACATTCTTCAGACTCTTGATCCAGAGGCCAAAGCCGGCCAAATCTGTCGTAATAGTTGGTACATGGAAAGCGATGCTCTCCAACGGAGTATATCCCCAAGGTTCGTAATAGGAAGGATAGACACTAAGGTCGCTACCCAACACGAGATCGTAGTAGAGCTTGTTAAGGATGCCATCCTTACCATCCAAGTAACAAGGAACGAAGATGACCTTCACCTTATCCTCAGGGCGGTTGCCCATACCCAGATATTTCAGCATGTCGAGTACCTGGTCGTGAGTCATATTATGAAGCCAGTGGGTAATGAAAGGACATTGCAAAGGCGTATCGAAAGTTTCCTTACTTTTCATTCGCTGCTGCAGTTCCTCACGAGGCTCTCCCACCCAACTGGGTACATTGACAAAAGCCAGCACTTTTTTCTTCAGGTTCTTATCGCGGTTCAAACGGTTCAGGGCCTCCAAAAAGACATTGATACCTTTATTTTTGAACTCGTAGCGACCACTGGTAGAAATGATAAGCGTATCTTCGTCAGAAAAAGTCTCGCCAACCAGACAACTGGCCAAGCGGAGCTTCAAAGCACGAGCACGCTTACGCTTACCTGTATACGTGGATCCTTTCGGAACGAATCCATCCTCAAAACCATTGACCAAAATGACATCGGCAGGTTTGTCGAGTAATTCCTTACATTCATTATTGGTAATTTCACTCACCGTTGTGAAGCAGTCTACATAGTGAGCTGTCTGCTTTTCGATGGAATGCTTGGACTGCATATTCAATTCCTGAGCCATCTGATCTCCATTGTATGCAAAAAGATAGTCGTACAAAGGTTTCCCATTACCGGCAATGGAACGTCCAATCGACGTGGCATGTGTGGTGAAAATAGTTGCGATTTCGGGTACAGCTGCCTGCAAATAAAGAGCTCCCATGCCCGTCATCCATTCGTGTGCCTGAAAAACGACCTTGTCCGTATCTGTCAGATTGTAGCGATAGAAACTTTCAACCACTTTTCCAGCAGCAAAAGCAAACATGGAAGCTTCATCGTAGTCGCCGTAAGCATGCAACGAATCAACCTGATAACGATTCCACATTTCTGTATAAATGTCGTTCTTCTGCGCGAAGAAAGGCTGGAAATCAACCAGGATGACAATCGGTTCACCCGGAACATTCCAACGGCCTACTCTGACAGACAAATTATCGTGTGAAGCAGCATATTCCTTCCACGCTGCACAAAGGTTATCGTATTCTGTGAAAAGAGGATTTTCTTTCCCCTTCCAGAAATCCGGTCCTATAAAGAATATTCTATCACGGAATTGCTCCTGCAATGTTTTGGCCCGTGTAGATAACACCGTGTATATGCCCCCCACTTTATTACAAACTTCCCAACTTGCTTCGAAAATATAGTCGGGGGTCAACAATTCTTTACTCATATCTCTAATATTATTCTGATAGCGTACAGCCTCCCTATAATAAACAAATCGACTGACGCAACTCCAGTAACATAATTACGTTGCTCTCAAAAACGGATGCAAAAGTACATATTATTCTTTGAAAAATAACCTTTTAACCGAAAAAAATGAAGAAAAGGAAACAAGCAAACGTATGCAAAAAGACAACCCCCGCCTCCATGCTGTCCTGGGAAGGCAACAGAGGCAGGGGGTAGCCTGTTTTTTGAAAAAAAACGTCGATTATACCATCAAAGCAGCTACCAAAGCAAGAATTGCATAGAATTCAGGCAAAGCCGCATAAATCATGGTATTGGTTTGCACGTCATGACCCTGGGAAATACCCACGATACCATTGGCACAAATCTGTCCCTGACGGATGGCAGAGAACAAACATACCAGACCGACACCCAAACCGATACCCAGCATCAAAGGACCTTCTGTCGTAAAATCACGCCCCATGGACATCAAAAATGCCACGAAACCATACAAACCCTGCGTGGCAGGAAGAGCTGACAAAATCATGTAGCTGGCAGACTTGGAAGGATCTTTCTTCAATGCACCTTCTGCCGCATTTCCTGCGATTGTCGTACCAAAGCAACTACCAATACCTGCCAGGGCCAACATCAGGCCCAAACCGAGATAACCTAAAATTTCATTCATAATGTTTTTGTTTTTATTTGTTTCTAATTTTATTTGTTTTCAACCGTAGTAAAAGGAGCATATTCCTCTCCTTTTCCATTGTAACCGGAATTTTTGAAATATTCGACGAATGTCAGACGGAGTGGGTGAACAAACGCACTCAAACAGGACATCGCAATGTTCAGTGTATGACCGAACACCAGAATGAGACCACAGAACAACCATCCTAAAGCAGGTCCGGCTGCATCGTTGACCATAAAGGCAAGCTGGTTGAACACACCACCCAGCATACCACCGGCCAATCCAAGAGCATACAAACGAATATAGGAAAGTATATCACCCATAAGGCCTGTAGCCATATTGTACGTATCCCAGATGCCAGTACCGATGTTGACCAGCACATTGCGATGAAGATTGTTCAACAGATAAATACCTATGGCCGATACACCACCGATAATGATGAATGCCCAAGTAGATACGTGCTCCGAAATGACTTCGAAGAACGAAAGGCTACCGACGCATACACCACCGACAACCAACAGCAGCCAGCCCCACGAGCTGAGCGACTCCTTGAAACCGTAACGGACAGTTTCGCCTATAGCCTTCACCGTCATGGCAATACTGATATGTACCACACCGATGATGAGGGCAAGCAACATCTGCTTATCGTAAGTGGTTTCACCTATCTTACCGACAATCATAAATTGCTTGATAAACTCAGGCAGTTCGAGGTCGAACAGACTAACGCCGAAACAAGTACCAAGAATCGTACCGATGACTGTCGTAAAAACACCCAACGTAATGACCAAATTCATCATACCGCTCAGCGACTTGGAAAGTTTCTTCTTCAGAATAAAACCCAGAATAATCAGCACAACTCCATAACCTGCATCACCCATACAAAAGGCGAAAAACAGAGAGAAAAAGGGAGCCAAAATGGGAGTCGGATCGAACTCAGCATAGTCGGGCATACCGTACATCTTAGTAAGCACCTCGTACATGCGGGCAAAAGCGTTGTTACGCAGCTTGATAGGCGCATTATCTTCTTTCGTAGCATTCCGGATCTCATAATAGACACCACTATTGTCCAGCAGCTGCTTTACTTCCGGTTCATTATCGACAGGAATCCATCCTTCCAGCAGGACAACAGCACCATCAGCCATGTGTTCGCTGTTGAGTTTTACCTTTAGCAGGTCTATATCCCCTTGAAGCAATAGGTTGCCATGCTCGAGCGTCTTGCAGTTGGCCTGACAAAATGCTTTCAAATCAGCTTGTGCCTGTTCTATCTGCAATTCTGTATCGGCTTTCCGAGCTAATAACTCAGACAAGCTGGCAGATGGCAGACGGAGGGGTTCCATATCCAGCCCTTCCAACGGACCAGGCGTAACAGTCACAAAATAAATGTGCCCACCCTGCTCCTGAATACGGACGGCGTTATAATCGGACTCCCAAGCTTCGTCATATTCTTTCTCTGTACAGGAATAAAACTGAACGTACCAGCCAGCATCACGAAGTTTACGGACAGCGGTCCAGTCGAAATCACCCCAAACCTGCATCTGTGCAATATCCTTGTCAAGCTGGGGAAGTTTCTGACCCAGTTCCTGAATATGGGACTGTAAATCTTCGTATGCGCTGACCACTTCATCGGCAGAAACACCTGTACGCACCGTTGCAGACAGGTCTTTACCGGCCAGATTATTCATGGCATTCAGCGTATTCTTGTACAGCGCACGCTTCTGCATGAAACGCTGCAACCGATCGTCCATTTCGCCACATTGCTTCTCTACAATGTGTACGACTCCCAACTCACGGATCTGCTCAAGGAACTGTTCATACTCCTTATGATAAATAAGGAATGTGAGCTTCTTCATTTTTGTAATCATGCCTCTGCCTCCTTCCTTTTTTCCTGATGGGACTTCATGATCTTCTGCGAAGACTTGGACAAGTTCTCTTCATCTTCCATGAACCGTTTGATCTTACGCAGGGCATCCTGATAGCCGGGAATTTGTACTTTTTCGAAAAGGTTCACTTTCTGTGTAGTCTTCTTACGGGCATGTTCGAGCAAGTTCAGCTTGGCAACCGTGAACTCACGCTCAATAGCAGTATGAGCCAGTTCTTTCAGCAGATTCAGACCGTCAGCATACCATTTGGGGGCATTGAACAGGCTATACGGGCGGATATCAAAATCGATATTCTCCAACTGGGGCACCCGTACACCAGCAATCTTGCGAACTCCCAAATGTACATCACTGACCTTAATCAGCGAGCTGTCGAACTCATTCCATAGAGCGAACATGGCTTCGTAAGCTTGTATTTCCTTTTCCAACCGTTGTTCCAGTGCCTGAGCGTCGGTCTTGCAACGCTTCACCTCCATGCGCAGTGCACTCTCCTTATTCTTAATAATAGGAAGGGTACGCACCCGCACTTTCAGTTGCTTTTCAAGCTGCTGGAGCGAGGTCTTGTTATATTGAAACTTAATAGCCATTCTTTATGATTCTTTAATTTGCCTTGCCGGCCGGCCAATACTGATCGACCAGTTCCTTCTTTATGTTCACTTCTTCCGGCTTGAAATACTTGCCGAACAAGCTCCAGGCCACATCAAGCATCTCGGTCGTATCGAGATTGACATCGATGGCCAGCAACTGGTTGGAGTAATCCTTGGCGAAAGCAAGCGTACGCTCATCATAGTTTGTCAGGTCGAAACCATTCTCCAACTTGGTCTTGGCGTTGGCAGCATCGGCATACAGACGGACGGCAGCATTCATCACTTGCGGATGGTCCTTACGAGTCTTCTTACCGGTAACCAACTGTTTCAAACGAGACAAAGAACGGAAGGGGTCTACGATAACCTTACCAATATCACTGTCACGACGCAGGAAAAGCTGACCTTCAGTGATATAACCGGTATTATCGGGCACAGCGTGCGTAATGTCGCCTCCCGAAAGGGTGGTCACTGCGATAATCGTGATGGAACCTCCACTGGGGAACTGTACGGCCTTCTCATAGATCTTGGCCAAGTCAGAATACAGCGAACCCGGCATAGAGTCCTTCGACGGAATCTGGTCCATACGATTGGACACAATGGCCAACGCGTCGGAATAAGAAGTCATATCAGTCAGAAGTACCAACACCTTCTCGTTGTGCTGCACAGCAAAATATTCGGCAGCTGTCAGAGCCATATCAGGAACAAGCAGACGTTCTACCGGCGGATTTTCTGTCGTATTCACAAAGCTGACAATTCGGCTAAGAGCACCAGCATTGGAGAATACATTTTTAAAATAAAGGTAGTCATCGTTCGTCATACCCATACCGCCCAAAATAATCTTATCGGTCTCAGCACGGAGGGCCACATTGGCCATTACCTGATTGAAAGGCTGGTCGGGGTCGGCAAAGAACGGAATCTTCTGACCGGACACCAGCGTATTATTCAAGTCGATACCGGCAATACCGGTCGCAATCAATTCAGACGGTTGCTTACGACGGACGGGATTTACCGACGGACCGCCGATTTCCACTTCCTGTCCTTCAATTTCCGGTCCTCCGTCAATGGGATCACCGAAAGCGTTAAAGAAACGTCCGGCAAGCTGCTCGCTCACCTTCAACGTAGGTGCCTTACCCAAGAATACCACTTCGGCATTGGTGGGAATACCTTCGGTACCTTCGAATACCTGCAAGGTCACTTCATCCCCGGCAATCTTCACCACCTGTGCAAGCTTGCCGTTTACGGTTGCCAACTCGTCATACCCTACTCCCGTAGCTTTCAACGAACAGGTAGCCTTCGTAATCTGAGTTATTTTGGTATATATTTTTTGAAATGCTTTTGTTGCCATTGTTCAAATACTTAGCAATTTAATATTCGTGTTCTCAAAATTCAATCATGCCTTCCGCTCTTCGATCAACGCCTGCAATTGCTGACGGAATGCTTCGTATTCGGGAGACTTGAACTTCGAGTAGTTCATCTGCTTGCAGATATTGATCATTTTCTTAAAGTAATCCATTACTTCGTTGAAGTTGTCGAAAGTGAAGTCCGTATGGCAGATTTCGATAACCATATTCAGAATTTCTTCCTGACGTTCCATCGGAGTCACGGCATCAATTTCGTCGAAAGCGTCCTGCTGCAAAATCACAAAGTCAATCAGCTCCGATTTCCAGAAAATGACGTGGTAATCTACGGGTACACCGTCATCACCCAAGATATTGATCTGTTCGGCAATTTCCTTACCACGCTGGAGACGAGTTTTGATTTCATTTACCTTTCCGATCCACTCTCCATTGATACGTTTGCTGATATAATCTTCAAATTCAGGATATTCAATATACTTGGAATATGAATCAATAGGATTTACGGCAGGGTATCGCTTCTTGTCTGCACGGTCCTGCTCAAGGGCATAGAAGCAACGGGCCACCTTCTTCGTATTCTCTGTTACAGGTTCCTTCAGGTTACCACCGGCAGGAGATACGGTACCAATAAAGGTAATAGAACCGGTCTCACCATTGTTCAATACTACATAACCGGCACGACCATAGAAGTTGGAGATAATGGAAGACAAATCCATAGGGAATGCATCGGGACCCGGCAGTTCCTCCATACGGTTGGACATCTCACGCAAAGCCTGTGCCCAACGGGAAGTAGAGTCAGCCATCAACAATACCTTCAAGCCCATACTGCGATAGTATTCGGCAATGGTCATGGCCGTGTATACAGAAGCTTCACGGGCAGCCACCGGCATGTTTGAAGTATTGGCAATAATGATGGTACGTTCCATCAATTTACGACCTGTATGCGGGTCTACCAGTTCAGGAAATTCTGTAAAGATTTCCACGACCTCATTAGCACGTTCACCACAGGCAGCTATGATTACGATATCTGCTTCCGCCTGCTTGGAAATGGCATGCTGAAGCACCGTCTTACCGGTACCAAACGGACCAGGAATAAATCCTGTACCACCTTCTACAATGGGGTTCACCGTATCAATCACACGAACACCCGTTTCCAGCAATTTGAAAGGACGGGGTTTCTCCTTGTAGTTGGTCATGGCACGCTTCACCGGCCATTTCTGAATCATGTTGACTTCCACTTCACTACCATCTTCTGCTGTCAGCACAGCGACAGTATCCTCGATGGTATAATCACCTTCCGAAACAATCGACTTCACAGTACAAATGCCCTTCTGGGCGAAAGGCACCATGATCTTAAGCGGCTGAAAATTCTCTTCCACCTTTCCAAGCCAGGCAGCGGCTTCCACCTTATCACCGGGCTTTACCAAGGGAACAAAATGCCACTTCTTTTCCTTGTCCAAAGGATAAGTATACTGACCTCGCTTCAGGAAAACACCCTCCATCTTGTCCAGGTCGTTCTGCAAACCATCGTAGTTTTTGGACAACATACCCGGTCCTAACGTCACTTCGAGCATGTGTCCGGTAAATTCGGCTTCAGCACCTACCTTCAGTCCACGCGTACTTTCGAACACCTGAACATATACTTGGGCACCTACAACCTTGATAACCTCTGCCATCAGACGGTCGCCCCCGGTAGAGATGTAACAAATCTCATTCTGTGCCACCGGGCCGTCAACGACAAGCGTCACCATGTTGGCGATTACGCCACTAACAGTTCCTTTTGTTGCCATATAATATTAACAATTTTATTTATCTGAATTCCGCGGGTATCTGTACTTCGTTTTTCAATGCATCAATCATACTGCGGAACAACTGACTTCCACGTTCTTTGTCCAAAGAAAGCCAACGTTCAATCATCTCAAGCTGCAACAGAAATACAAACAAACGTTCAATGGTAAAATAATTGAAGAAAGTAGCTTCTTCCATCCAGTTCCAACGCAACTGATCTATCTTTTTCTCACGTTCAACCAACTCTTCTACCTCACTGATCTTCATCAGCTGATCCAAATAATCGACCTCAGCACCCAAACCGAAATCGCGCGCAGTCGACGTACGCAATGCTTCACAGATACTGGTGTCGCCAACAATCAGAGGAGCGACTTCGAACTTATACTTACGGGCTGTAAGTGCAACCAAAATATTGTTGACTGTGAGATTGAAGCTAAACCAGTCGGAAACGAACCGATTCTTACACTTCATTGCATAAGCATAATACAATCCGGCCAGACGATTCTCTGGCAAAGAATTCATCTCCTCGGTTGGCTGATTGAAATAGTCGGAGATAAACGCAGAAAGGTAAGAAGGAAATACACGGTCAGGTACCTCGTCACCGTCCTTCAGCATAGCTATAAAACCAGACAGTTCGTCTACTGAATACAATCCGCAGGTATCAATCACCGCATCCCTGTCTTTCAAAAGTTTCAATACATTCGCATTATCAAACTTCAAATAGAACAGGTCTATTAACTTTTTATCCGCATCTGACAAATAAGGATAAAACTCTGTCTTGAAATCTGCTACCGTATAACTCAGTTTGCTGTCATCCAAAGCCAAATCGGGCAAACCAGCTACCAAGTAATAGTATTTACTCATATCCTGACAGGGATTTAAAATAACATTTCCACCAGTTGTGGACGCAAAAATTCCTTGAAGTAGTTCATAAACTCTTCCTCGCCAAAGTTCACCTTATAGGCACCACTTGCCGGTGACACAGTGAACAACGTCTTGATACCGTTCACTTGCTCAATTCTGACGCCTTTGTCCAAAAGAGCTTTAGCTTTTGATGCGAAATATTTCTTTAGTCCTTCTGCATCTGCCGTAGAGATGACAATAGGCTCGTCCACGCTCCATTTTTCAGCTAATGCAACAATAAAGGCATTCAGATAGCCCTTATTTGCAGCAAAAGCTTTTACGTCTGTATCAACAATTGATCCACTTACGACGGAAGTGATTTCAGACTTCAAAGCATTTACAGCCTGTCCTGCAAACAGCTTCAATTCAGATTTCGTATTCTCTGACAATTCATCAGCAGACTTACGAGCATTGGCCAAAATCTGTTCGGCCTCTTTATGAGCTTCGTCTACAATTTTCTTCGCTTCCGTTTGGGCCTCCAATACTAATTTACGGGCTTCTTCATTCCCTTTTTCGACCCCTTCACGATAAATCTTGTCGGTCAGCTCTTGAATTTTGTTTTCCATATTTATAGAAGTTATATGTTAATTTATTTTCTATACGTGATTTTTCTCCTCATTAGATTTTGGCCAAAATTACAAAATTTGCTTGGATATAAAATAAAAAGAATGAAAGAAAAATGCAGAGAGGTTTAAAAAAGGGGGATAATGAACAAAAAAAGAGTCCCCCGTAACAGATCCGTTACGGAGGACTTCTGAAGGAAAACGGCGGCTACCTACTCTCCCACTGTTACGCAGTACCATCGGCGTGACCGGGCTTAACTTCTCT
>CHCFR05602__coassemble_309_pt1 | contig 32715 bp, 30 predicted proteins | sample CHCFR05602__metabat2_low_PE_022 | metagenome-assembled genome bin CHCFR05602 | reverse complement strand
GCGCACCTGCTTTGGGAGCAGGGGGTCGTGGGTTCGAATCCCGCTACCCCGACAAAGGGTCTGATTTCATTGTAAATCAGGCTTTTTTTGTTTTAAATAGGTTTCTTTTTTCTGTCTGAAATGGGACCAACGCAAAAATCTGAGGGATTTGTTGGTTAAGCATAAATTTTAGCAAGTCTGAACAAGAAGAACGCCTTATCCTTTACTCCCATAAACTGTGAACGGAAGCTCTTTATTTTAGCATTGAAAGATTCAGAAGCAGCGTTTGTGGAACGCTTTTCAAAGAAGTTTATGATTTTCAGATAATGTGCCTGTATGGATCTTGCCACTCTTCCAAAGGCAAGGAAGCCCGACTTGTCCACCTCGTCATACCATCTGGCAAGCCTTGTTAATGCGGTATCCTTATGTCTGCACTGGTGATATATCAGTCCGAGTCTCATGGAAAGATAATATGCTTTCTTTATATCAGGATATTCCCAGAACAGGATGACGGCACGTATACGTTGGAATTCAGTCCACAGGGATTCTTTCTTATAGAGAGGATAGATGCTTCTGGCCAGCAGCTGCTTTCTTGAATCACCGTTCTCAAAGACCAGAGCATGATATGTCTTTCCGCATGCCCTGGCATGTGTCATTTGTATGGACTCCTCATCCAGGGCTTCCCAGCGCGCTTTCACCCTCATTTCCTGAACCGCTTCATAAGCCAGCTTCTGCACATGGAAAGGGTCCGTCACACGACGTGCGGCCGGAAAGCAGACACGTGCCGTCTGTTCCATGTTCGGAGCCATGTCAAGGGTTATTTCCCTGACCTGGAAGCGTCTGCGTCTGGAAAGCTTTAACAGGACGGATGTGACAGTCCTGACATCCGTACCTTTTATGATTGCGATGATGCTTCCCGAACATCCTCTTTTCTCCTTGTTTATCAGAATTGTATAGAGTTCGCCTTGACTTCATCAATGCTCACATACGGACCGATATTCTTTTCGAACAGAATCCATTCTTCCGCATGGAAGAGCTGATTCCAGTTCATGTAACCGATCAGATAATTGCAGTACTGACGCTCAAGAAATTCACAGTTTACTCCAAAGAGAAGTCCTAAAAGCTTGCAGCTTACCGGAAGGGTATCAATCTCTTTTAACAAAGACGCAAATTCATGCGTCATACGGCTGCTTTCAGCAACCAGTTTCCAGTTACGGCTCACATAGCATCCATCCTCCTTCACAATCCATCTGCGACGGTGGATGTTCAGGAAAAGCTTCTTGCCAGGGATCGGAAAGTCCTGAACGACTACCGGATCATAAAATCCCTTACTCTCCACTTTTATATTCGAGTATTCCCCTGGAAATTCATTTTCTCTTCCAGGTAAATTACTATTTCATTGCTGCTTTCCTTTACATCTGAGATGATGAAATACTTCTGGAAGAAGGAAACGGTAACCGTTGTTTTCCATGAGTACTGATGATTTGTTTCAAGCAAAGATAAAATTTTATCAGATTCACTCTCAGATTGTTACGTTAATCCCTTATCAGACAAAAGATAGCAAAACCATTTGATTTTTACAGTGAGACTAGCCTTGCATCATAAAAAAACACCACCGATTACTCGGATTCTGTTTCAATCTGTGTAATCGGTGGTGAAAAAAGGGCCAACGTCTGCTTAGAACTGGAAGTAGTTCTTGGCGTTGTTGTAGCAGATGTCTTCGATCATCTGGTTGATGCGATCCATTTCGCTGACAGGCAATTCGCCGTTCTCCACGTCGCGGCCCACGAGGTTGCACAGCGTGCGGCGGAAGTATTCGTGGCGCGGGTAGGAGAGGAACGAACGCGAGTCGGTGAGCATACCCACGAAGCGGCTCAGCAAGCCCAGCAGTGACAGGGCGTTCATCTGCTTCTCCATGCCGTCCTTTTGGTCGAGGAACCACCAGCCCGAACCAAACTGGATCTTGCCCGGCCACGTGCCGTCCTGGAAGTTGCCCAGCATGGTGGCGATCACTTCGTTGGCGCAGGGGTTGAGGTTGTAGAGGATGGTCTTGGTGAGCTTGCCTTCGGTGTTCAGGCGGTCGAGGAACTTGGCCATCTTCTTGGCGGTGGTGAACTCGCCGATGGAGTCGAAGCCTGTGTCGGGGCCCAGGAGCTTGAACATCTTGGTGTTGTTGTTGCGGATGGCGCCGTAGTGGTATTGCTGTGCCCAGCCTTTCTCCCAGTCCATCTCGGCAAAGATGACGAGCATGGCCGACTTGAACTTCAGGATTTCTTCCTGCGTCAGTTCCTTGCCGCCATACACTTTGTTGAAGATGGCTTTGATTTCGGCATCGGTATAGTCTTCGGCATAGAATTCCTCGATGCCGTGATCGGACAGACGGCAGCCTTGCTCGGCGAAGAAGTCGTGACGACGGCGCAGGGCGGCGATCATGTCGTCGAAAGTGGAGATGGCAACGCCGCTCACTTCGGCCAGCTTCTCTACATAGGCGCGGAAGTCGGCAGGCACTTCGACAGCCATGGCCTTGTCAGGACGCCAGGCGGGCAGCATCTTGATTTCGAAGCTGCTCTCGCGCGTCTGGATGTGGTATTCGAGCGAGTCGACAGGGTCGTCTGTGGTGCAGACGGTCTCTACATGGTAGCGGCGCATCATGCCACGGGCTGAGTATTCGGGCTGTTTCAGTTTCTCGTTGCACTCGTCGTAGATTTCGCGGGCGGTCTGAGGATTGAGCACCTTGTCAATGCCGAAGGCAGTCTTCAGCTCGAGGTGGGTCCAGTGGTACAGCGGGTTACGCATGGTATAGGGAACGGTCTCGGCCCATTTCTCGAACTTTTCCCAGTCGGTAGTGTCCTTGCCTGTGCAGTAGCGTTCGTCTACGCCGTTGGTACGCATGGCGCGCCACTTGTAGTGGTCGCCTCCGAGCCAGATTTCGGTCAGCGAACGGAACTGGTAGTCGTCGGCCACCATCTTGGGGATGAGGTGGCAGTGGTAGTCGATAATCGGCATCTTGGCCGCATGTTCGTGGTAGAGCTTCTGTGCAGTTTCGGTCTGCAACAGGAAGTTTTCATCCATAAATTTCTTCATAACGTATGTGTTTTAAGTATCTAAAAATGTTACTTTCTCTCTATATACTTATATAGCTCTGATTGTAAATAGAATAGAGGTTGATTGCGATTTTAGTTTTATTAACCGTTATCGAACACAAAAGTAGATATTTTACTTGGAGAAACAAAATATTTCGTATCTTTGCGACGAATATTTATAATATTTAAGTTTTAGGCAAACCGCCCTTCATTCCTATAAAAAGCGAAGCAGAGATGGGAAACAAGAACTATACCATAAAAGACATCGCCCGCATGGCGGGTGTATCGGCCGGAACAGTGGATCGCGTGCTGCACAATCGTGGAGACGTGTCGGCGGCCAGCCTGGAGAAAGTACGCAAGGTGCTCGACGAGATCAGCTACCAGCCCAACATGTTTGCCATCGGCCTGGCGGCGAAGAAACGCTACAGCATTGTCTGTATCATACCTTATTATATAGCCTACGACTACTGGTATGCCGTGGCAGGAGGCATCGACCGCGCCGCGCAGGAACTGGCGCCTTACAACGTGACGGTGAGCTACCTGCACTACCTGCACGCCGACGAGGCTTCCTACAGCCAGGCCTGTATGCAGGTGCTTGGCGAGGAATGTGACGCAGTGCTGCTGGCGCCCAACTTCCGCGAAGAGACCCTGAAGCTCACGTCTGCCCTCGAGCAGAAAGGTACGCCCTATGCCTTCATCGACTTCAACATCGAACAGACACATGCCCTGTGCTACATCGGACAGGACTCGCGCATGAGTGGATACATCGCCGCCAAGATACTGATGCAGCACTTCAAGCAGGGGCAGGAACTGGCCCTCTTCTTGAACAACCAGAAGCAGAGCCCTGCCGAGATACAGATGCAACGCAGGCTGGAGGGATTCATGCAATACCTGACTGAAAACCATGTGGGGCTTACCGTCCACGACGTGCTGCTCGACAAGAAAGATGCCGACGCCAACCGACGTACGCTCAACCGATTCTTCGACCAGTGCCCGCAGGCAGTGCTGGGCGTGGTGTTCAATTCGCGCGTCTATCAGGTGGCCGACTACCTGCACGCCACAGGCCGGCGCATGGAAGGGCTCGTGGGCTACGACCTGCTGAAGAAGAACGTGGAGCGGCTGAAGACAGGCGAGGTAGACTACCTGATAGGGCAACGACCTGCCATGCAGGGCTATTGCGGGGTGAAGGCCCTGTGTACGCACATGGTGTTCAAACGGCCTGTCACGACGACACAATACATGCCCATCGATGTGCTGATCAAGGAAAACATCGACTATTATTTCGAGTTCGAATAAAAAATATACATATCAAAACTTTTAAAATATACATTGAATATGAAAGCATTGAACAAGCTGACGGCTCCCAAGAGCGCAGCACCCGAAAGAATCATCCAGTTTGGCGAAGGTAACTTCCTCCGCGCGTTTGTAGACTGGATCATCTACAACATGAACCAGAAGACCGACTTCAACAGCAGTGTCGTAGTCGTGCAGCCCATCGAGAAGGGTATGGTAGAATGGCTCAATGGCCAGGACTGCCTCTATCACGTCAATCTGCAAGGACGCCTGAACGGCGAAGCTGTGAACTCACTGACGCGCATCGACTGCATCAGCCGCGCCTTGAACCCCTATACGCAGAACGCCGCCTTCATGGCCCTGGCCGACCAGCCTGAAATCCGCTTCGTCATCTCCAACACGACCGAAGCCGGCATTGCTTTCGACCCCAACTGCAAGTTTACCGACGCGCCTGCCTCTTCCTATCCAGGCAAGCTGACCCAGTTGCTCTACCGCCGCTTCAAGACCTTCAAGGGCGACAAGACGAAGGGCCTTATCATCATGCCTTGCGAGCTGATCTTCCTGAACGGACACCACCTGAAGGAGTGCATTTATCAGTACATCGAGCTGTGGAAAGATGACTTCGGCGCCGACTACGAAAAGTTCAAGACATGGTTCACGAAATACTGCTACGTGTGCGCCACACTCGTTGACCGCATCGTGCCGGGCTTCCCTCGCAAGGAGATTGCTCAAATCCAGAAGAAAATCTGCTACGCCGACAACCTCGTGGTGCAGGCCGAAATCTTCCACCTGTGGGTCATCGAGGCCGCCGAGAACCTCTCTCTGCGCCAACTGGCCGAAGAGTTCCCCGCCAACAAGGCCGGCTTGAACGTGCTCTTCGTGAAGTCCGAGGCTCCTTATCATGAAAGAAAAGTGACGTTGCTCAACGGCCCGCACACCGTCCTCTCGCCTGTGGCCTACTTGAGCGGCGTGAACATCGTGCGCGACGCCTGCAACCATCCCGTCATCGGCAAGTACATCCACAAGGTGCAGTTCGACGAGCTGATGCAGACCCTCAACCTGCCGATGGACGAACTGAAGAAGTTTGCCGCCGACGTGCTGGAGCGCTTCAACAACCCCTACGTGGACCATCAGGTGACGAGCATCATGCTGAACTCCTTCCCCAAATTCCAGACGCGCGACCTGCCTGGCCTGAAGACCTACCTGGAGCGCAAGGGCGAACTGCCGAAGGGCTTGGTATTGGGCTTAGCCGCCATCATCACCTACTACAAGGGTGGCGTGCGTGCTGACGGCGCTGAAATCGTGCCCAACGACGCACCTGAAATCATGCAGCTGCTCAAGGACCTTTGGGCAACAGGCGACACCCGCCGCGTGGCCGAAGGCGTACTGGCTGCCAAGGACCTTATCTGGGGCGAGCATGGCGACCTGAACACCATCCCTGGCCTGACCGACATGGTGACTGCCTTCCTGAACTCCATTCAGGAGAAGGGGATGCTGGAGACGGTGAAGAGCATACTTTAAGGAGAAGAAAACCACATTCTTGTAAATTAATAGTTGAGAAGAGTGCAGCAAGTCGCTTTTGAGCGTGCTTTGCTGCACTTTTGTTTTTTGCGGCCGGGTTGTCTAATAATTAGACACCAGTGTCCAATAATTAGACACTCCGTTCCAAGCTGAAGAAATCTTATCTGTTGATTGTCAGACGTATAACATTTTTGGCACACTTTCTGCATTATAAATGGGTAGAAAACAACTAAAAACACGTTATACGCATGAGACAAATCCATTACGTCATCCAGACCCTGCTCAGAGGGAAGGGGAGCATTCCCTTCAAAGTCATCTCCCTCGGTCTGGGACTTGCCATGAGCATCCTGCTCTTTGCCCGCGTGGCCTACGAGCAGAGTTACGACACGTGCTTCCGCGACTACGACCGCATCTATCAGGTGTGGTCCATGTTCATTTTGAACAATGAGAAGAACGAACCGCAAAACATGAACATGGGACCGCTGGCAGGCGCCATCTTCGAAAGCTTCCCCAAGGAGGTAGAAATGGCTACCTGCACGAACCGCTATCTGGCATCGTGGCCGCTCTACTATGGCAACCACCGCTTCAACGAGTCTAAAATCTGCGCCGACTCGCTCTTCTTCCAGACGATGGGCATCGAGGTGCTGAGCGGCAACCCTGTGCAGGACCTCCAGCAGCCCAACGTCATCTATCTGAGCAAGAGCCTGGCCGAAAGGATGTTCGGCGGTGAGGAACCCATCGGAAAGGTCATCAGCTACAACCACGAGCGCGACCTGACCGTGCGGGGCACCTATGCCGACCTGCCCGACAATACGACCGTGGGGGCCGATGCCGTCATCTCGCTGCCTCCCGCCTGGGCCGCCAAGCAGATGAACTATTCGTGGGACGGAGGCGACTCCTACTGTCAGTACGTGCGCCTGCGCCCTGGGGTGGATGTGGAAGCCCTTAACGCCCGCATGAAGAAGATGGCCGAGAAATACCTGCCCGCCCGCGACAGCTGGAGCTACACGGCCTATGTACAGCCCCTGCGCGACACCTTCCGACAGCAGGACGACGTGCGGCGCATGTTCACCATCATGCTGACGCTGGGCCTGTCCATCCTCTTCATCACCGCCCTGAACTACGCCCTCATCTCCATCTCCTCGCTGAGCCGACGCGCCAAGATGGTGGGTGTGCACAAGTGCAGCGGAGCCAGTGGCGAAGGCATCTTCGGCATGTTCATGCTGGAGACGCTGCTGGTGGTTGCGCTGGCGCTGGGCGTGATGTTCCTCCTGCTGTGGGGCTTCCGCGACTTTGTGGAGGATACGGCCGCCACCAAGCTGGCGAACCTCTTCGAAGGCAGCCGCCTGTGGGTGCCTGCCGCCACGGTGGGCGTGCTCCTGCTGGTGGGGGGCGTACTGCCCGGCCGCCTCTTTGCGCGCATCCCTGTGACGCAGGTGTTCCGCCGCTACACGGAGGGCAAGAAGGGGTGGAAACGCCCCCTGCTGTTCGTGCAGTTTGCGGGCGTGGCCTTCATCTGCGGCCTGATGTGCATGGTGATGATGCAGTACCACTTCGTCATGAGCAAGGACATGGGCTTCAGCACGGAGCGCATCGTAGCCACCTACCTGCCCTTCAAGACGGCCAAGGAATGCGACAACGCCTACAACTTCTTCCGCAGCCTGCCCTATGTGGAAGACCTTTCCTCCGCTTACGGCAATCCGCTGGATGGGTATAGCGGCTGCTTCATCACAGGGGAAAACGGCGAAAGCCTGTTCTCCGCCCGCTTCGACGCCTGCATGAGCAACTACTACGACCTGATGGGCATGAAGCTGAAGGAAGGCCGCCTGCCGCGCGACAACAGCGAGGTGGTGGTGAACGAGACCTTCGTCAACCTGATGAAGTGGGGGAAGGATGCCGTGGGCCATACTGTCCACACGATGGGCGAGACCTCTACCGTGACGGGGGTGCTAAAAGACTTTCAGATAAATGGCTTCTATGCCGAACCGATGCCCTACATAGGCTTCATGTCCAGGCAGTTCAACAACGGCCTGCACTTCCTGCTGAAGGAACCCTTCGCCGAGAACCTGCAACGCCTGACGAAGGATGCCGCCGAAGCCTTCCCCGACAAGACCATCGACTTCACCTCGATGGACGAGGCCATGCAGACGATGTACAACCCCGTCCGCGTGTTCCGCAACGCCACCGCCGTGGCGGGCGTGGTGATGTTCTTCATCATGCTCATGGGCCTGCTGGGCTACACGGCCGACGAGGTGCAGCGCCGAAGCAAGGAGATAGCCATCCGCAAGGTGAACGGCGCCGAGGCATCGTCCATCCTCCGTCTGCTGGGGCGCGACGTGCTCTATGTGGCCGTGCCTGCGGTGGTGATAGGGATCGCGGCGTCGTGGTACGTCAACTCCCTGTGGATGGACATGTTCAGCGCGCAGGCCTCGATGTCGGCCGCTGTCTATGTGCTGATAGGCGTGGCTGTGCTGGCCGTCATCACCGGCTGCGTGCTGTGGAAGTCGTGGCGCATCGCCAACGAGAACCCTGTGCTGAGCATCAAGAGCGAATAAAATTTATTTCAATGAAGAATGAAGAACGAAGAATGAAGAATTTGCCCTGCGGCACGAATCCTTCTTTCCTAAATCTTCATCCCCAATTCTTCATTCTTCATTCTTAATTCTTCATTTTATACCATTATGATCGAAATCAACAACCTTAGCAAAGTATTCCGCACGTCGGAAGTAGAAACCGTCGCATTGAACCAAGTGAACCTCCAGGTAGAGGAGGGCGAATTCGTAGCCATCATGGGCCCGTCGGGATGTGGCAAGTCCACCCTGCTGAACATCCTCGGCCTGCTGGACAACCCCACCTCGGGCAGCTACCGTCTGCTGGGGCAGGAGGTGGCCGACCTCCACGAGAAGGACCGCACCCGCGTCCGCAAGGGCAAGATAGGCTTCGTCTTCCAGAGCTTCAACCTGATAGACGAGCTGAACGTCTTCGAGAACGTGGAGCTGCCGCTGACCTATCTGGGCCTACGGGCCGCCGAGCGCAAGCAGCGCGTGAACGACATCCTGAAGCGCATGGCCATCAGCCATCGGGCGCAGCACTTCCCCCAGCAGCTCTCGGGCGGACAGCAGCAGCGTGTGGCCATCGCCCGTGCCGTGGTGACCAACCCCAAGCTCATCCTCGCCGACGAGCCCACAGGTAACCTCGACTCGAAGAACGGCGCCGAGGTCATCAAGCTGCTGAGCGAACTGAACGGCGAGGGCACCACCATCATCATGGTGACCCACTCGCAACACGACGCCTCCTTTGCCCATCGGACGGTGCATCTGTTTGATGGCAGTGTGGTGGCAAGCAACAGAAACTTATAAATAAATGAAGAACGAAGAATGAAGAATTAGCCATGCGGTACCAATTCTTCATTCCTAATTCTTCATTCCTAATTCTTCATTCTTAATTCTTCATTCTTAATTCTTCATTAAAAATGAGACACCTATACTACACCCTACAGACCCTTCTCCGCGGGCATGGAGGCACCGCGGAGAAAATCATCTCCCTCACGCTGGGATTGGCGATGGGCGTGCTGCTCTTCGCGCAGATAGCCTACGAGCTGAGCTACGACCGCTTCTATCCGAACCCCGACACGCTCGTCAGACTACGCATGAGAAACGTGAACAAGGGAGTGCCCGAAGCCGGATACAATTACTTCACCTACCGTCCCGCAGCTGCCGACCTCAGCGAGGCCTTCCCCGATCTGGTGGAGAGCGCCAGTCTGACTTCCAACTTGTTTTGGGAGCCTGCCTTCTACAAGGACGAGAAAAAGCTGGAGGACATCCAGATCCTCTTTGCCGACACGGCCTACTTCGCCACCACCGGCCTTCCCCTGCTGCAGGGCAACCCCAAGGACTTAGGGGTGCAGGGCAACGCCTTCATCTCCGAAAGCATGGCCCGCCGGCTCTATGGCGACGAAAGCCCCATCGGCAAGGTGCTTTCCGTTGAGAAGCTGTTCGACGTCACCATCCGCGGCATCTATGCCGACGTGCCGCGCAACAGCATCATGCCCCACGACCTGCTGCTCTCCATGGCTGCCCTGGACTGGGCCTACGGGCGGGGCACGTGGAACATGAATAACCTCTACGGCGTGCTGTTCCGCCTGAAGCAGCCTGCCGACGTGGACGCGATGAACAGCCGCATCCAGCAGGCGGTGGAGCAATACACTGACCCGCACCTGGGCGACGACGTGGTGACGGAGTACAGCGTCCTGCCCATCCACAAGGTTTACCGTTCTTATCCCGACAGCACGCGACGGCTGGTCATCCTCGGCGTGCTGGGCTTCTCCATTTTCTTCGTGTCCATTCTGAACTACGTGCTGCGCGCCGTGGCCGCCATGAGCCGGCGAGCCAAGCTGGTGGGCGTGCATAAGTGCAGCGGCGCCGACGGCTGGCACATCCTCTCGATGTTCCTCTGGGAGACGGGGCTGCTGGTGACGGCCTCCATCCTTTGCGGCGGCGTGCTGTTGTGGCTGCTGCGCGAGCAGGTGGAAGAGCTGTTGGGCAGCCGCCTGACCGACCTCTTCACCTGGCAGACGCTCTATGTGCCGCTGGGCACGGTGCTGCTGCTCTTCCTCGTGGCGGGCGTGGTACCAGGGCGCATCTATGCCCGCATCCCTGTGACGCAAGTGTTCCGCCGCTACACCGACGGCAAGCGTTCGTGGAAGCGTGGATTGCTGACGGTGCAGTTCATCGGCGTGTCCTTCATCGGCGGTCTGCTGCTGACTACCGTGTGGCAGTATCACGACCTGATGACCCGCAGTGTGGGCTTCCATGCCGAAGGGCTGGCCGTGGGGACGGTGACGGGCGACATCCGACGGGCGCAGGGCGTGGCCGACGCCATCCGCCGCGAACCGTATGTGGAAGCCGTGGCGGGCAGTGGCTCCCATCTACTGGCCCACTTCAGCACCTATCGGCTGCTGGACAACCAGGGCAACTTCATCTGCCCCCTGCACTTCACGCAAATAGAGAAGGATTTCCCCCAGGTGACAGGCCTCCAACTGCTGGAAGGCCATTGGCCGCAGCATCGGGGCGAAGCCGTGGTGGGCCGCACCACGGTGGAGACGCTGAAGTGGGGCGACACCGCCATCGGCCGCAAGCTGCCCATCGACCCCTCGTGGGCCCGGCTGGAAGAGCAGCCCGTGGTGACAGGCGTGGTGGAGGACGTGCGCAACATGGGCTTCTTCCAGGGGCAGACCTGCACCGCCTTCATCCTGAACGACCGCGTCCGCACCTTCAACGTCCGCCTGAAGGCCCCGCTGGACGACAACCTGAAGCGCCTGAACGCCTTCATCAAGTCCGCCTATCCCGACCTGTCGCTGGAGTTCACCACCTATCAGGACATCCGCCGCGAGCAGAACGCCAGCGTCTCCACCTTCCGCAACACCGTGTGGGTCACCACCGCCTGCATCATCCTCATCGTGCTGATGGGGCTCATCGGCTACGTCAGCGACGAAACGCAGCGCCGCAGCAAGGAGATAGCCGTCCGCAAGGTGAACGGCGCCGAGGCGTCCGACATCCTGCGCCTGCTCTCGGTGGACATCCTCAAGATAGCCGTCCTGGCCGTCGCGGCAGGCATGGCCGCGGCGTGGTACGTCTCTGGCCAGTGGATGCAGCAGTTTGCCGACAGCCGCCTGCTCTCGCCCGCATGGTACGCCCTGCTGGCCCTCCTGCTACTGGTGCTGATTGTGGCCGTCGTAGTGCTGAAGGCCTGGCGCATCGCCAACGAGAATCCTGTGCTGAGCATCAAAAGCGAGTAAAAGCGAATAAAAAAGTTCCCCCTGCTTTTCTCTCCATGAGGGAAGGGCAGGGGGACTCGCTTATTCTAAGGACACCCATAGGGCGAAAAATATGGTGTTATTGTATGGCCTGCGGATGGAACAGATGCTTTCGACGGACGTACCACAGAAGAATTAGCACAGCCGTGACGAAGGCGAAGAAGTCGCTCACGGGCATGCTCGTCCAAATGCCGTCCAGCCCCATGAACTGCGGGAACACCAGCAGGCAGGGCAGCAGGTAGAGCAGCTGGCGCGTGAGCGACATGAAGATACTGATCTTAGCCATGCCGATGCTCTGGAAGAAATTGCCGATGACAATCTGCGCCCCCACGAAGGGGAAGATGGCCACACAGATGCGCACGCCGCGGGCGGCCATGTTGATAAGCGCCTCGTCCGACGTGAAGACCGAAGCCACCGCGTGGGGAAAGAGCTCGCAGATGAGGAAACCGCTCGAGGTGATACACACACCCGCCGTGATGCCCAAACGCAGCACCTGCTTCACACGGTCCAGCCGCCGTGCTCCGAAGTTATAGCCCGTAATGGGCTGCATGCCCATCGTCAGCCCCATTACCACCATAACGTAGAGCATCAGCAGGCGGTTGATGATGCCATAGGCACCGATGGCCATGTCGCCCCCGTGGCGTTGCAGGCTGTTATTGATGATGATGACGATGGCACAGGCCGTGACGTTCATCAGGAACGGCGACATGCCGATGGAGAAGATACTGCCCACGATGCGCCGCTCCATGCGCTGGAAACCATGTCGCAGGCGGATGGGGTTGGAACGCTGGAGAAAGTGGTTGAGTACCCACAACATTCCGATGAATTGCGAAATGACCGTGGCCAGAGCCGCGCCCCGTATGCCCCAACCGAACTGGAAAATGAAGATGGGAGCGAGGATGATGTTGCACACCACGGTGGTGAGCGATGTCAGCATGGCCTTCTTCGGATGGCCAGTGGCGCGCATCACGTGGTTCAGCCCAATCATGGTGAAGGTGATGGGCGTTCCCAGCAGGATGACCTGCATGAAGTCGCGGGCATAGGGCAGCGTCTCGCCGCTGGCGCCGAAGAAGCGCAGAATGGCGTCAAGAAAGATGAACGTCAGTCCGCCGAACACTACGGCGTTGATCAGGCAAAGCATCAGCGTGTTGCCCAACACCTTGTTCACTCCCTCCATGTCCTTCTGCCCCAGGCGGATGGACGAGATGGTAGAGCCACCCGCCGAAACAAGGTTGCAGAAGGCTGCCGTCAGGTTCATCAGCGGGAAGGTGATGGCCAAGCCCGCAATAGCCATGGGGCCTACGCCGTGACCGATGAAGATGCTGTCGATGATGTTGTAAAGCGACACGATGGTCATGCTGATGATGGCGGGGATGGAATATTGTACGAGCAACTTCCCGATGCGTTCGGTACCGAGTATGTGCGGATTGTTCATATGCTGTCGTATAAGGGTTATTCGCAACAAAGATAGTACAAACCGAGCGAAGAACAAAGTTGAAAGTGGGTTTTTGAGTTCTTACCTTTGAAACATAACCTTATTTATTTAAAGTTAGAAAAACTTGCAGGATACGGATACTTTTCAGACCTTTGCGTCCGATTTTTGACGAAAAGTTTATGGATAACAACAAAACGAATACCGCTGTCCTCTTCGATTTTGATGGCGTGGTGATAGATACCGAAACGCAATATAGTGTCTTTTGGCATCGCATTGGTATAGACTATCTGGGTATGGCAGACCTCGAAACACGCATCAAGGGACAGACCTTAACTTACATTTACGAAACATTTTTACCCAACATGGCAGAACGGCAAAAAGAGATTACCGCTGCCCTCGATCAGTTCGAACAACAGATGACATTCGATTTTATTCCCGGTGTACTTGAGTTTATCGACGACTTGCGTCGTCATAACGTACCAATGGCTGTCGTCACCAGTTCCAACGATAAGAAAATGGCAGCCGTACGTCGCGTTCATCCAGACCTTGACTGTCTGTTCGACCGCATTTTGACAGCAGAAATGTTTACAGCCTCAAAACCTGCACCCGACTGTTTTCTGCTGGGTATGCAAGTACTTGGATCCGAACCGAATACGACTTGGGTTTTCGAAGATTCATTCAATGGTTTACGAGCAGGAATGGCTTCAGGAGCTAACGTCATCGGGCTTGCTACGACCAATGCGTGTGAAGCCATCACTCCGCTGTGCCATGCTGTTATAGATGACTTCCGTGACTTTACTTATGAAAAGATGCTGAAAGTGAAGAAGCAATAAGAAAAAGCTGTAACTTTGTAATCGATTATTCAGAACAATAACCCTTTAAATATTAAGTAAAAATGGCTGGATACATTTCAGACGACACACGTAAAGTGACTACTCATCGCCTCATAGAAATGAAACAAAGAGGCGAAAAGATATCAATGTTGACATCATACGATTACACCATGGCACAGATTGTAGATGGTGCAGGTGTAGATGTTATTCTGGTGGGTGACTCTGCCTCTAACGTCATGGCAGGTAATGTAACAACACTACCTATCACACTGGACCAAATGATCTACCACGGGAAGTCAGTGGTACGCGGTGTGAAGCGTGCCATGGTGGTAGTGGACATGCCTTTCGGCTCCTATCAGGGCAACGAGCTCGAAGGTCTTGCCTCGGCTATTCGTATCATGAAAGAGAGCCATGCCGACGCCTTGAAGCTGGAGGGCGGTGAAGAAATCATCGGCACAGTGAAACGTATCTTAAGTGCAGGCATTCCCTTGATGGGACATCTGGGTCTGATGCCACAGAGCATCAACAAGTACGGCACCTACACCGTCCGTGCCAAGGACGAAGCCGAAGCCGAGAAACTGGTACGCGACGCCCATCTGTTGGAAGAGGCAGGATGCTTCGCACTGGTACTGGAGAAGATTCCCGCCGCACTGGCTGCCCGCATGGCTCACGAACTGACGATTCCCGTTATCGGCATTGGTGCCGGCGGTGAGGTGGATGGACAGGTATTGGTATGTCAGGATATGCTGGGCATGAACAATGGTTTCCGCCCACGCTTCCTGCGTCGTTATGCCGACCTGCACACGGTGATGACGGATGCCATTAGCCGCTACGTAAGCGATGTGAAGAACTTAGACTTTCCCAATGAGAAAGAACAATATTGATGGCCGTTTGTTGACGCATGGGCTTAGGGCTATGTGTGCCGCCAATTTCCTGCTGTATGCCGCGGTGTACATGCTGCTTGGCGTGCTTCCGATGGCTTTGGCTGACGATGCAACGTGCATTTATCCGGCTTTTTTAGCTGGGATGTTGCTCGTAGGTCCCTTTCATGCCTATCTGGCCGACGCCTTTAAGCGGAAACATATTTTGTTGCTATCATACACAGGAGTTGGCATAACCATGGCTGTGGCATCGTATATCTACGAAGCTCATTACGCATGGCTTGCCCTGCTTCAAGGAGCCTGCTTTGCCTTGGCATCGGGAGCGGGAACCACCATCAGCATCGATATCACCCTATCGGGCCATCGTACGTCAGGAAACATGCTCTTCGCCTTCTGCGGACGAGTAGGTATGGTTGCAGGACTGACAGCGGGAGCTTGGGGAATCGGCCATTATCCACTGGCGTGGCTGTCGTATGCATCTGCTCTGCTGTGTGCCATCGGCATCTTGCTATGTACTACGGTATATGTATCTTTCCGTGCTCCTATCGGTTTGAAGCTATGTAGTTTGGATCGGTTTCTGCTGGGGCGAGCCTGGCTGCCTGCACTCAATGTCGGTATATTGGCTTTTTCATTCGGTATTATTGGTTCATTTTTGACAGGCCTTTCTGCGTCCATAAGTTGGATATGGATGTTGCCCATGCTGGTACTTCCGCTGCTGACTCCGTTGTGGGTGAAAATGTTTGTCAAATTGTCTCACCATTGCCAGCGAGCTACAGGTAATATGACTTTCAACCTGCTGATGGATGGGGGACTAATAATTGGTACATGGACTATGTGCGTCATGAATAGCCAAGACAAAGTGCCGATAGGTGAAGACACGCTGGCGATGAGTGCATTGGTACTGGCAATACTTATGTTCGTTTTCGCTACACGCCCTTATTATAAGAAGAAACGGGTAAGATAAGGTATAAAAATTATCAGCCCGACGACAATCGCCGCCAGAGCGCACACCAACACCGCTCCGGCGGCGATGTCTTTTACCTGTCCTGCCACGGGATGGTGTTGCGGCGAAACAAAGTCTACCAACCGTTCGATGGCACTGTTGAAAAGCTCGGCAGCTATCACCATACCGATGCAAAGAACGATAGCAATCCACTCTCCCCGTGTGATGCAGAAGCACCAACCTGCCGTTACCACACAGACAGTGGTAATGAGGTGAAAACTGAGGTTCTGTTCTTTGCCTACGCAACTACGGATACCTTTCCAGGCATAGCCGAAGCTGCGTAGCTGTTTTTTATAATCGTAATGCATATAAGAAGTTAGTTTCTCTCCACTTGTTTTACTCCTTTTACTGTTCGCAGTTTCTTGATAAGTGCTTCAAGGCGTCCTGTATCGCCCACCATGACGGTTAGAGTGCCCGAGAAAAGACCATCGTTCGAGTTGATGCCGATGCTGCGCAACGTGATACCCGTTTCTTTCGAAATGATGGAAGTGATGTTGGTCACAATACCTATGTCGTCATGGCCTACCACACGAAGGGTAATGGGATATTGTGTGCCTTCGCCCTTACCGGCCCAGCGTGCCTTCACGATACGGTAGCCGAAACGGGCATGAAGTTCGGCAGCATTGGGACAGTCACAACGGTGAATCTTAATACCACCTGTCACGCTGACGAAGCCAAACACATCATCGCCGTAGATAGGATTACAACACTTGGCAAGCTTGAAGTCAATGCCTTTCAGGTTCTGATCGATAACGAGTACATCCTCCTTGACCGAACCGTCTTCCGGCGTCTGAGGTTGCAGATTATATTCTTCGGCGCTACGGTACTGTACTTCCTCGCGGATGTCGTTCTCGCGCTTCTGCAATTCCAGATAGCGGTCGATGATGTCGTTTACATCCAATGCTCCATCGGCAATAGCCTGATAAAACTCAGTAACTACCTTGTAACCCATACGCTTGATGAGCCGCATCATTACGGCTTCATCATATTCTATCTTTCGGTTTTTGAATTTACGCTCCAGCGTTTCACGTGCAAAGGCTGTTTGACGGGATGCCATTTCCTTCAAGGCTTGGCGTATCTTGGTACGCGCCTTTGAGGTAGTAACGATATTCAGCCAATCCTGCTTGGGCGTCTGCGTATTCGAAGTCATGATTTCCACCTGATCACCACTCTGAAGCACCTGCTTAAGCTGCACATTGCGTCCGTTTACCTTGGCACCGATACACTTGCACCCCAACTTGGTGTGGATATGGAAGGCGAAATCGAGTACCGTGGCACCCTTACCCAGCTTAAAGAGGTCACCCTTGGGCGTAAAGACAAACACCTCATCCTCATACAGATCCAGCTTGAAACGATCCATTGCCTCCAGGTCGCTATCCGAACTCTCGAGCGCTTCGCGTACCGAAGTCAGCCATTCGTCCAATCCGCTTTCTCCTTTGATACCTTTGTAACGCCAGTGGGCGGCCAAACCTCGTTCGGCTATTTCATCCATGCGTTCGGTACGTATCTGCACCTCCACCCATTTGCCTTCCGGGCCCATGACGGTGATGTGCAGCGACTCGTAGCCATTACTTTTCGGTACGGAAAGCCAGTCGCGCAAGCGTTTAGGATTGGGTTGATACATGTCGGTTACGATGGAGTAAGCTTGCCAGCATTCCAGTTTCTCCTTCTCCAGCGGAGAGTCTAGGATAACACGGATGGCAAACAGATCGTACACACCTTCGAAGGGGCACTTCTGTTTCTTCATCTTCTGGTAGATGGAGTGGATGGACTTGGTGCGTCCTTTGATGTGGAACTTTAATCCCGCTTCCTCCAGTTTCTTCTGTACCGGTGCAATGAAAGCAGCTATATAACGGTCGCGTGCAGCCTTGGTGGCATTCAGCTTATCCTTGATATGGTAATAAACATCGTGTTCTGTATATTTCAGAGAAAGATCTTCCAGTTCAGATTTCAGTTTGTATAAACCCAGCTTATGGGCCAACGGCGCATACAGATAAGCAGCCTCGTTGGCAGCTCGGCGACGTGCTTCGTCATTCTCGGCATCTTTAATCTGCCGCATAATATTTACACGGTCGGCTATCATGATAAGAATAACGCGCATATCCTCGGCAAAAGAAAGGAGTAAATTGCGGAAATTCTCAGACTCAATGGTAGGACTTTTAGAATAAAGTTCATTTACACGAATCAGGCCACGAATAATACCAGCCACGTCTTCACCATATTCGCGATGAATATCTTCAGCCGTACATTGCCCACTCCGTACGACCTCATGAAGCATCAGAGCCAGGATAGAGGCGCGTCGCATACCTATCTCTTCAGCTACAATCACAGCTGTCTGCATGTTTTTAATGACTGGATTCAACCCGAATACATCGCGTTGTAGGGCTTCTGTAGCGGCACAGGCCACAAGATGTGCTTTTAATTTACGGCAGTCGCCTGGTAGCAACGTGTCACCCGACAGTTGTAATAACTTGCGATAGAGGGGTATAAGCATTTGCTTTTCTTCCTTACTGAAGAAACGGTTTGTGTCCATAACGTGTTTTCTTTGATAGTTACAAGCGCAAAGTTAGTATTCTTTGTTTCAAATCATACGTTTTTCATACTAATTTTTAAAAGTTCTTCCTTGCAAAATCCTGCAAAAACAGGTAAACATAAAACCATCTCCGTACCATCTCCGTACCAAGTCCACGTATAGGTACTTTCTCACGGAGAATGTACGGAGCAGGTATGGAGCAGATCATGGGAAGATAGGGCTAAAGTTCGTTGTAAGCAGGCACATCGGGTAGGAACTGATATCCTCCATTAACATAGTCCATACGACAACAATAGTGCTGGAGACCATTACTGACAATCAGATAATCGACTTTCAATACCATATTGTAGCGTGTAATTTGGTCGAAAACAGCTTGAGTAATCTGTATTTCAGGTGCCTTATACTCTATAATCATGCGTGCTGACAGGTCACGACGGTAAAGTACGGTATCGCATCGCTTTCGTGTGCCGTTCAGTTGCACTTGTACTTCGTTGGCCATTAGTGCCTGAGGGTATCCTTTATGATTTATCAGGAAATGAACGAAGTGCTGGCGCACCCACTCCTCGGGAGTCAGGGCCACATAACGGCGGCGAATGACGTCAAATATCACTCGTTTACCGTCGCGTACGGCAATCTTGGCATCGAATACGGGTAGGTTCAGTGAAGGCATGGGCAGTTTCTTTCCATTAATATACTATTCGTAGAGAAGACAAAAGTACAAAAAAGGACGGAATTCAATATTCCGTCCTTGAAAAATACGTCAGTGTTTCTTTTTATTTATTTCCGAACAGTATTGGAATTCTGATTATAAGCTTTGGCCACACACTTCCATTCTCCATCCATCTTCATCAGCAGCAGATAATCGGTAAAATCGATGCGTCCATCCCATTTCTCTTCCAGCACACGGACAACGGCCAGCGTTTCTTCTACATCCACCACATCGATGCGCGCCTTGAAATCCTGTCCTGCACCTACGGTGTCCACATTATGATAGAATTGCTGAATACTGCCGTGCTCCAGTTTTCCGTCCAGATAGCCGAACAAGACGGCTTCGTCGATGAACAGTTCTTTGGCATAACTGCTGTTGCCTTCGGCTACACTTTTCACAAACTTCATGGCTGCCTTCTCCACAGCCTCATACTCTTCGATACTTGCTCTCATAATGACAATCGTTTTAACGGGTTAATAACTGCTGCAAAAGTACGGGGTAAGACCGGGCTGTGCAAGTACCGAAAAATTATTCATATACCGAAAAATTATTCGGTATATCCCAGCATTAGAGTGTTATGCATATCTTTGTATCCAAATTAATGATAGAATCCCCAAACATGTACGAAAGAAAAATTCCCGTTGATCTAGACTGCCCTTTACGCCTGACCATGAGTCTGATAGATTCCAAATGGAAATCGTGTATTCTGGACGAACTGCGTCATCGTCCTTTGCGTCCCAGTGAGCTCCACAAACTGTTCCCTGAAGCTACTCCCCGCGTGCTGGACATTCAGCTGAAGGAGCTGGTGGAGGACGGACTGGTGTCCAAAACCATCTTTCCCGAGTTGCCGCCACGTTCCGAATATGCCATTACACCGCTGGGCCAAACCCTCATCCCAATTATCGACGCCATGATAGAGTGGGGTAACCGGAATGCGGATCTATTTGAGCGGAAATACGGGAAGAAGGAAGAGAAAGGACAATGAGTGCGGAATAATCATTTCCTCAGCCGTATTTTTTCGTGATAGAAGTAATTCACCAGTACGGGCTTTCCTTTTTCCGAACGTCCATAGGGCAGATCGTTCACCCGATAGGGATAGCCCTGCTCTGCAGCGTATGCCGAGATTTCCTTCTCCAAGCTCTGCCAGTAGTCGGACCGCTTCCGGTTGTAGATGTCTTCGTACAGGGGGACGAGCGACGGATGCTTTTCACGGATGTAGTCCATGATGACACCTTTGAACTGACCGCGCAGATTGAGGTTCTCCAGCCAGACGAGGTCGGCAAAATCCTTAACACGCTCTATGATGGCCTTAACATCGGTTATACCGGGAAAGATGGGCGAAACGAAGCATACGGTGCGGATGCCCGCCTCGTACGTTTGGCGCATGGCTGCCAGTCTGCGTTCGATGCTCACGGCACGGTCCATGTCGCTGCGGAACTGCTCGTCGAGGGTGTTGACCGACCACGAAACGGTCACCTTAGGGAACCGCTTCAGCAGGTCCAGGTCGCGCAAGACCAGATCGGATTTTGTGCAGATCATGATTTCAGCCTGCGTTCCCCTCAGTTCCTCAAGCAGCCGACGCGTATTGCCGAACTCGGCTTCATAAGGATTGTAGCCGTCCGTCACCGAACCGATGACAATCCGCTGGCCGTCATACTTATGCGGATTGCCGACGGGCTTCCAGCGCTTGACGTCCAGAAACGTTCCCCAGGCTTCAGTATGCCCAGTGAAGCGCTTCATGAACGATGCGTAACAATATTTGCAGGCGTGTGGGCAGCCCACATACGGATTGACCGAATATCCTCCGACTGGCAGAGATGACTTGGTCATCACGCTCTGTACGTTGATTGTTCTGATAATTTCTGTATTCATTGTATGCGTTTGATAAATTGTTCCGGAAGTTCTTGAGTCATCCTTTCTTCGCCCATGATAGGCAGCAAATCTTCTTTCATAAACACGGGTATTCCTTGTGCTTTGGCTTGGTCGGCGATGTGAAGCACCCATTCGGGACGGGAATCCACCTTGCCTTTCCGATGCCCTGTTTCCGTGCCTATGACAATCCAATCGATGCCCTCAAAATCAATCTCGCCGATTTCATCAAAGATAGGTTCAAAAGTGACGTGGTAGTGTTTTGCCTTGATGTTTCTTCTCAAATCGTCCAGTCTCTTTTTTTCGGAATTGCGCGTGACTGTCACGCCCATCCAGACATTTTCGTCATCCGTAGAAAAACGAACCTTATCCGGACGTTTCGTCAGGAAAATATAAGCGTGTTGCGGATTGTCTTTCATCCGTCCGAAAATCTCTGCGTTCCATTCAGGCTTCCAATCGGAGAAGTCGCTCATTCCGGTCATCAACCATACGTGAGGCTTGGGCGTATCAATGATGTGCAGCTTTCGCCTCATATATTCCGGTACGGAAAAGTCGTCCGTGATATGGAAGCGGCGACAGTTGTTACGGGCATAACAGTAGCTGCATCCGATGGTGCAGCCTACCACGATGTTCATATTCTTTATCAGGGATTTGATGCAGACACTCATAACATAATGCTTTCTCCGTCCTTTGGTATAATCAGTCTACTTATATCTGCCCCGTGGTGACGGGCGTTGTTTCGCACAGACATTACCAGATGTGCTCTCGAACTCTTAGCAGATTTCAGGGTTTCCTCGTCGACGAATGCGGAATCAACAAGGATGGTATGTCCTGCATAATTGATTTTCAAGGTGGCACTGCGCACCAACCGGACAATTTCTTTTTCGTTCATGATGATATGCTTTTATGGGTTTGTCGGGTGCAAAGTTCAGAAGAATCTCCCGATGCCCTTATGCCTTAAAGGGAAGAATATATGCCATTTTGATAAAAGAATAGTGTATATTTGCAGAAAGCAAAAACAAGAGGAATGAAAGCAATAGTCAACCCAGAAAGGCTGGTCAGCGTTCCGTTCAGCAAAACGCAATGCGGCGTGGACTTCTACATCAACACAGGCGAGAGCAAGGATATTTGCGGTGTCTTGACTGAGCATAAGACGTTCAAGACGGATTTTTTCAGTTTTTATTTCTTTCGCCGTGCCAATGGATATGTGCTGCTGAACTTCCGTAAAGTGGAGTTGCAGGATGATATGGCATTGCTTCTGTCACCCCATCAGCAACAGGAATGGCACGTGGACGAGGCTGCTTTGGACTACACCTTTCTTATTTTCCGCGAAGACTTCATGCGCACGTTCATTGCCGACAAGTTTTTCGTATATCGATTGCTGTATTGCTACCAGACAGATACTCCTCCTTATCTGTCACCCGTTTCTGAACCGTTGTTTCTGGAATGCAAGCAACTGTTGGGGAAAATCAAGCAGGAACTGCAACATCCCACTGCCGACAGCTACAATCTGATTGTATCTTTACTGTATTACTTGTTGCTGGTAATCAACCGTGAATACGCTTCGGTCTACCACCTGCCGGTCGACGTACCCAAGAACAATTACGCCTATCAGTTCAAGGACCTGCTCGAACGGCATATCTATGACGTGCAGCGGGTTGCCGAATATGCCGAGATGATGCACGTCAGCCGCGTTACCCTGAACAATGCAGTAGTGGCCCAGTTCGGTGTTTCTGCCAACCACCTGTTGAAACAAAGGTTGCTGGAAGCCCTGAAGAACGACTTGCTTTTCACCGACTGCACTGTCACCCAGCTGGCCGACAAATTCCATTTTTCGGATCCGAGCCATCTGATGCGTTTCTTCAAGCAGCAGACCGGTAAAACCTGCTCCCAATACCTGTCGGACTATCAAAATGGGGTGTACGAATAAATGCTGTCAGAACAGGTCTTTAAATGAGGTAGGGCAGGTTTAAGAAATGTAGGCGCTCCAAGCATAATTGTAAATTATTCTAACCTTCTCCAAGCTATTGTCTCCATACATTCTTCCGATGTCCTATAATTTATGTTTCAAACCCAAAGGGGGTATGTTTCAAACATTCGGCCCCTATGTTTCAAACATAAGCCCCTTCGGGTTGAAACCTGCCACTAAGGCTACTATTCAAACGAAAAGCAGACACAACTTATTTTGTAAGGAATTATAACTATTATCAAAAAGAAGGTGGAAAGCGGGAATTCTCCAAATCAGCCGAGGTATGTACGAAATTCCGCCATTTTCTTTTCCCGTCTCCCGAATTATTGTATTTTTGCGTTTGCAGAAAGGCGGCCCATGCAAAGACGCCCTTCTGCGAACCATATCCTAATCCTTATAGATTAACGAAATCGTATGAAAACAAAAGAAGAAATTGTAGCCAACTGGTTGCCACGTTACACCAAACGCCCGCTGGAAGACTTCGGCGAATACATCCTGCTGACCAACTTCAACAAGTATGTGGAGCTGTTTGCCGAGAAGTTCAATGTGCCCATCCTGGGACGTGACGCCAACATGATATCGGCCAGCGCCGAGGGCATCACCATCATCAATTTCGGCATGGGAAGCCCCAATGCTGCCATCATTATGGACCTGCTTAGCGCCATCCAACCCAAGGCTTGCCTGTTTCTGGGCAAGTGCGGGGGTATCAACCGGAAAAATAGAATAGGGGATCTGATCCTGCCCATCGCGGCCATCCGCGGCGAAGGTACCTCGAACGACTATTTCCCGCCCGAAGTGCCTGCACTGCCGGCCTTTATGCTGCAGCGTGCCGTGTCGTCGGCCATCCGCGACCATGCCCGTGACTACTGGACGGGAACCGTTTATACCACCAACCGCCGCATCTGGGAGCACGACGACCAGTTCAAGGAATACCTCAGGAAGACACGCGCCATGGCGGTGGACATGGAGACGGCCACCCTCTTCAGCTGTGGGTTTGCCAACCACATCCCCACAGGAGCCTTGCTGCTGGTATCCGACCAGCCCATGATTCCCGAAGGCGTAAAAACCGACAAGAGCGACAACATGGTAACGCAAAACTACGTGGCCGAACATGTGGAAATCGGCATCGAGTCGCTCCGCATGATTATCGACGAGAAGAAGACCGTAAAACACCTGAAGTTCGACTGGTAAGACTATGGCAAAGCAGGAACTGACGTGCGATGATATCCTGAAGGAACTTCGGGCGAAACAGTACCGCCCCATCTACTATCTGATGGGCGAAGAGGATTACTATATAGACCTGATAGCCGATTACATCGAAGAGAACGTGCTGACCGACGAGGAAAAGGAGTTCAACCAGACAGTGATGTATGGAGCCGACGTGGATATAGCGACCGTCATCAATGCAGCCAAGCGCTATCCGATGATGGCCGAACACCAGGTTATCATTGTCAAGGAGGCCCAGGCTGTGCGCGGTATGGAGGAGCTGACCTATTACCTGCAAAAGCCACTGCTGTCCACCATTCTCGTCCTCTGCCACAAGCATGGCGCGCTGGACCGCCGCAAGAAGCTGGTAGGCGAAATAGAAAAGGCAGGAGGAGTGGTCTTTGAATCAAAGAAAGTACGCGAAGCCCAGTTGCCTGCCTTCATCAGTTCCTACCTGAAACGCAAGGGTGTGGACATCGAACCGAAAGCCTCGCAGATGGTGGCCGAGTTCGTGGGTACCGACTTGAGCCGACTGACAGGCGAACTGGACAAACTGATTATTACACTGCCAAAAGATTTGACAAGAGTGACGCCCGAACAAGTGGAGAGAAACATTGGCATCAGCAAAGATTACAACAATTTTGAACTCCGGGCTGCTTTGGTCGAAAAGAATGTACTGAAAGCAAACAGAATAGTAAAATACTTTGAAGAAAATCCGAAAAATAATCCCATTCAAATGACTTTATCTTTACTTTTCGGCTTCTTCTCAAACCTGATGATGGCCTATTATGCACCCGAAAAAACAGAGCAGGGTATTGCAACCTTTTTGGGTTTGAAATCACCCTGGCAAGCCCGTGAATACCTAAGCGCCATGCACCGTTACAGTGGAGTAAAGACGTTGCAGATTATCGGAGAGATACGCACCGCCGACGCACGCTCGAAAGGAGTCGAGAACAGTTCAATGAGCGATGGCGACATTCTTCGAGAACTGGTGTTTAAAATATTGCATTAATGGGCGTGTAACCGTTACACGTTCGTTGGAGGAAAAAACGGATGGTATCGGAGCCGATAGCTGGCTTCCGGTGCCATCCGTTTTTGTTGCCTTTCTTTATCACCACGCTACCTCTCGTTTGGGACTTCTGATGCCAAATAAGTGCAGGCTTTTTCTCCATGTACCGCCGTTTTTTCTGGAACGACGAAGTTGACGAACGTAAAAATCTATGTTAACTTCCTATATTATAATTGCTTATACGAAAATAAAGGCACTGAGAATGCAGAATTTCATTCCAACCGTCCCTTTTATACGGAAATAAGGGCAGGAAATTACAATAGTATAGTCCAGTCTATGCAAATTTCGATCCGACATCTCTTATCCTTACAAAATAAACTTCAACTTCATTGGGCGTAGATCACATAAGGCGATGGAGGATATTTGATAAAGGTTTGCATAGCCTTTCAAAGGCTTATAATGGTTGTATTTACAACAAGATGATTTTCCATATGTGAAATGCAGCTTATTCACCTGTGTAATATTTATAATTATATATTCACGAACGAAATATTTACTTATGTTATTTACGCAATTACATGCTTGTTTAATAAAGTGAAGTAGGGGATTACGCTTGTATAGGGAGCAATGTTAAACATCTGTCCAAGCATATTTAATCCATTATTAACCAAGTGTATATACGGATTAAATACAATGTTACTTTCATTTGAGGAGGAAAAAGGCTATTACTTATGTAAAACAGGCTATATACATGCGTTTATTTAGCTATAGATATCTTATAATCAGATAAAAACGGAGTTTTACTAAAGTTTGGTATAGAAGCTTTTAATAAAAGATTTAGTGGTATGACAAATGTAATTATTACAATTGATATATTGGAAGTATATTTGTAAAGTTGCAATCTTCACATGATTAAATTTGCTATTGTAAATTTAATTATTTACTTTTGTAACCAATATAAACGGAAAATACTTTTGTAATATTTACCTATATGAGCATCAAAGATCGCTTTAAAATGATTATGGAACGGGAAAAGCTGACCGCCGGAGCTTTTGCCGAAAGCATCGGAGTGGCACAGGCTACCATCTCGCACATCTTGGGACCACGCAACAAGTATCCCAGTACGGAGGTTATCCTCCGACTTCATCAACGTTATAGTGACATCAACCTTGAGTGGTTGCTCACGGGACAAGGCAGCATGAGTAACGATGCCGAGGCTTCCGCTTCTACCCCCGAAAACATCGGCGCAGACTATCCGCTATTCGCTGAGAATGCCGAAAATCCGGACAAAGGGACAGATGAACCGGAAAATCGCAAGGAAATGGCATTAGCAAAGCCATTAAACACGCCTAAAGAGATTGTAAAACAAGAGATTATCTATAAAGAAAGACCACCCAGGAAAATCACCGAAATAAGAATCTTCTTCGACGACAATACGTACGAGACTTTCAAGCCGGCGTGAAAGAGGATAAGACAGGCGACACCTCGGAAGTAAAAAGCCTGAAAACGTTGTTTTCAGCTTTTGTACTTCTCTCGGTTTGCACTATCTTTGCACAACGATTGAAATCCATTCTTTTATAGTAATGAAAAAATATATCTTAGATTTGACAGTCACGGAGAACGTCCGCCTGCACGCCCACTATGTGCTGCTGAAACTGACGTGCCCCCAGATGGAACTGCCGGAAATGCTACCGGGCCAGTTTGCTGAAATCCGTGTGGACGGCTCGCCCACCACATTCCTGCGCCGCCCCATTTCCATCAATTATGTGGACAGACAGCGCAACGAGGTGTGGTTCCTAATCCAGCTCGTAGGAGACGGAACAAAACGCCTGGGCGAAGCGAAAGCCGGCGATGTAATCAATGTAGTGCTTCCTTTGGGAAATGGCTTCACAATGCCTGAAAAGCCTTCAGACAAGCTGCTTTTGGTAGGTGGTGGCGTGGGTACGGCACCGATGCTCTACCTGGGCGAACAGTTGAAGCAACGGGGATGCAAGCCCACCTTCCTGCTGGGTGCCCGCAGCGACAAGGATCTGTTGCAGCTCGACCAGTTTGCCGCCTACGGCGAGGTGTATACGACGACCGAAGACGGTAGTCACGGCGAAAAGGGCTTTGTGACGCAGCATTCCATCCTGGAGCAGGTGAAGTTCGAACACATTTATACGTGCGGTCCCAAGCCGATGATGATGGCCGTGGCGCGCTATGCCAAAGCGAAGGGCATCGACTGCGAAGTGTCTCTGGAAAATAAGATGGCCTGTGGCGTAGGTGCCTGCCTCTGCTGCGTGGAAAACACCGATGAAGGCCACTTGTGTGTATGTAAAGAAGGTCCCGTATTTAATATAAACAAACTGTTATGGCAGATTTAAGTGTAAAGATTGGTGAATTACAAATGAAAAATCCCGTGATGACCGCTTCCGGGACTTTCGGATACGGCGAAGAATTTGCCGATTTCATCGATTTGGAGCGAATAGGCGGTATCATTGTAAAGGGAACCACCCTTCACAAACGTGAAGGCAACCCGTATCCGCGTATGGCGGAGACTCCTTCGGGCATGTTAAACGCTGTGGGACTGCAAAATAAGGGCGTACATTACTTTGTTGAACACATCTATCCCCGCATCAAGGATATCCGGACCAATATGATTGTGAACGTATCGGGGTCGGCCATCGAAGACTACGCCGAAACGGCCTCCATCATTAACGAACTTGACAAAATTCCTGCCATCGAATTGAATATTTCCTGCCCCAATGTAAAGCAGGGTGGAATGGCCTTCGGCGTGACTGCCAAAGGGGCCGAAGAAGTGGTCAAGGCAGTACGCCAGGTGTATAAAAAAACGCTCATCGTGAAGCTGTCGCCCAACGTGACAGACATTACAGAAATAGCACGTGCGGCCGAAAATGGTGGTGCCGACAGCGTTTCACTCATCAATACCCTGCTGGGTATGGCTATCGACGCCGAAAAACGTCGTCCTTTGCTCTCCACAGTTACTGGAGGCATGTCTGGAGCAGCCGTGAAACCCATTGCCCTGCGTATGGTGTGGCAGGTGGCCAAGGCGGTAAAAATACCCGTCATCGGCCTGGGAGGCATCATGAACTGGCGGGATGCGGTGGAATTCCTGCTGGCAGGGGCTTCTGCTATCCAAATCGGTACGGCCAACTTCATCGATCCGACGGTTACAGTCAAAGTGGCCGAGGGTATAGACGACTACCTGAACCGACACGGATTCAAGTCTGTAACAGACATTATCGGTGCGCTTGAGGTGTAACATCTGACAAAGATACCCTCTTCGCAACCGAAGACAATAAAAAAGGACATCAGCCAACTGATGTCCTTTTCTTTTATATTTACACGTCTGTTTTATTCTCCCAACAAGTCGGGACGCAATCGGCGGGTCCGTTCGATGGACTGCTGCAACTCCCATTCCTTAATCTTCGCCTCGTGACCTGAAAGTAAAATATCCGGAACTTTCCAGCCGTTATAATCGGCCGGACGGGTATAGACCGGAGCGGCCAGCAGATTATCCTGAAACGAGTCCGACAGAGCCGACTGCTCATCGGAAATCACACCGGGAATGATGCGCACGATAGCATCGGCCATCACGGCAGCTGCCAGTTCGCCGCCCGTCAGCACATAGTCGCCGATGCTCACTTCTTTCGTGATGAGGTGCTCGCGGATGCGGTAGTCGATGCCCTTGAAGTGGCCGCACAGGATGATGAGGTTCTGCGCCAGCGACAGGGTGTTGGCCATGGGCTGATTGAACTGTTCGCCGTCGGGCGTGGTGAAAATCACTTCATCGTACTTGCGTTCAGCCTTCAGGCTGTTGATGCAGCGTTCGATGGGCTCAATCTTCATCACCATACCGGCAAAGCCGCCGAAGGGGTAATCGTCCACGCGGCGGTACTTGTCCTGGGTGTAGTCGCGCAGGTTATGGATATGTATTTCGGCCAGGCCCTTGTTCTGTGCTCGTTTCATGATGGAGCAGTTGAAGAAGCCTTCAATCATCTCCGGAAGAACGGTAATAATGTCTATGCGCATAACGTTTCTTGCAATTTTTCTGCAAAGATAGTATTTTGGCACAGATTACACGGATTTTCACGGAGAAACCCGTATTTTTGCATGCAAACTATCTGTAAGACGAACTATGACACCCAAAGAACGAATAGACTGGCTGCGTGCCGAGCTGCACCGCCACAACTACAACTACTACGTCATGAACGCTCCCGAAATCACGGACAAGGAGTTTGACGACCTGATGCGCGAACTACAGGACCTGGAGAAGGAGCACCCCGAATATGCGGACGAGAATTCGCCCACCATGCGTGTAGGCAGCGACCTGAATAAGAACTTCACGCAGGTAGCCCACAAATATCCTATGCTCTCGTTGGGCAACACCTACTCCGAAAGTGAGGTGACCGACTTCTACGAACGGGTGAAGAAGGCCCTGAACGAGGACTTCGAAATCTGTTGCGAGCTGAAGTACGACGGCACGTCCATCTCCCTGACCTACGAAGACGGCAAACTGGTGCGCGCCGTGACCCGCGGCGACGGCGAGAAAGGTGATGACGTGACGGACAACGTGAAGACCATCCGTACCATCCCTCTCGTGCTGCACGGCGACTATCCCTCTACATTCGAGATACGCGGCGAGATTCTGATGCCGTGGGAGTCGTTCGAAGCCCTGAACCGCGAACGCGAAGCCCGCGAAGAACCGCTCTTTGCCAATCCGCGCAACGCCGCCTCGGGTACGCTGAAGTCGCAGAACTCCTCCGTAGTGGCCGCGCGCAAGCTCGATGCCTACCTCTACTACCTGCTGGGCGAAGACCTGCCCGCCGACGGCCACTACGAATGCCTGCAGAAGGCAGCACAGTGGGGCTTCAAGATATCGGAGCACATGAAGAAAGCCCGTACCCTGCAGGAAGTGTTCGACTACATCAACTACTGGGACACGGAACGCAAGAACCTGCCCGTGGCCACCGACGGCATCGTGCTGAAGGTGAACAGCCTGCGCCAGCAGAAGAACCTGGGCTACACGGCCAAATCGCCCCGCTGGGCCATCGCCTACAAATTCCAGGCCGAACGGGCACTGACGCAGCTCAACAAGGTGAGCTACCAAGTGGGCCGTACGGGTGCCATCACGCCAGTGGCCAATCTGGACCCCGTGCAGTTGTCGGGGACCGTCGTAAAACGTGCCTCGCTCCACAATGCCGACATCATCGAAGGCCTCGACTTGCACATCGGCGACATGGTCTATGTGGAGAAAGGCGGTGAAATCATCCCCAAGATAACGGGTGTGGACACCGATGCCCGCGGCATACTGCTGGGCGAAAAGGTAAAGTTTATCACCCGCTGCCCCGAGTGCGGCACGCCGCTGGTACGCTTCGAAGGCGAGGCAGCCCACTATTGTCCCAACGAAACGGCCTGCCCGCCGCAGATCAAGGGCAAAATAGAGCACTTCATCAGCCGCCGGGCCATGAACATCGACGGACTGGGGCCCGAGACCGTGGACATGTTCTACCGTCTGGGGCTTATCAAGGACGCTGCGGACCTTTACCGCCTCACGGTGGACGACATCAAGGATCTGGACCGAATGGGGCAGAAATCGGCTGAAAATATAGTTAACGGCATCGCCGCAAGCCGCAGCGTACCCTTCGAGCGTGTACTCTTTGCCCTGGGCATCCGCTTTGTAGGCGAGACGGTGGCCAAGAAGATAGCCCGCTCCTTCAAGAGCATCGACGAAGTAGAACAGGCCACCCTAGAAACCCTCGTAAACATCGATGAAATCGGCGAAAAAATAGCCCAAAGCATCGTCAGCTACTTCGCCAACCCGCTGAACCGCAGCCTGGTGGATCGACTGAAGGAAGCCGGTCTGCAGTTCAGCCGCAGCGAGGAAGACCTGAGCGGATACACCGACAAGCTGGTGGGACAGTCCATCGTTATCAGCGGCGTGTTCGAGCACCATTCGCGCGATGAATACAAGGAAATGATCGAACGAAACGGCGGAAAGAACGTGGGCAGCATCTCGTCCAAGACAAGCTTCATCCTGGCCGGAGCCAACATGGGTCCCGCCAAACTGGAGAAAGCACAGAAGCTGGGCATCCGCATTCTATCTGAAAACGAGTTTCTGGACCTGCTTTCCTGACAAAATCACGTAAAAACGTTTTTTATATCGGATATTTGTAGCGCAAAACGAAAAAAATCGTACATTTGCGAACTGCTAAACAACGGATTATTACAAAAGACTCATGATAAGTACAAGATTGAAGGGAATGGGGGTTGCGCTGATCACCCCTTTCAAGGAAGACGAAAGTGTGGACTACGTGGCCCTGATGCGCATGGTGGACTATCTGATCCAGAACAATGCCGATTTCCTGTGCGTATTGGGGACAACCGCCGAAACGCCTACATTGACAGAAGAAGAAAAGAAGAAAATCAAGGAAATGGTGATAGAACGCGTCAACGGACGTGTTCCCATCCTACTGGGAGTGGGCGGAAACAACACCCGCGCCATCGTCAATACGCTGAAACACGACGATTTCACCGGTGTGGACGCCATCCTCTCCGTAGTACCTTACTATAACAAACCGTCGCAGGAGGGCATCTACCAGCACTACAAGGCCATTGCCGAAGCTACGGAACTGCCTATCGTGCTCTACAACGTGCCCGGCCGCACAGGCGTGAACATGACGGCCGAAACCACCCTGCGCATTGCCCGCGACTTCGAGAACGTGATTGCCATCAAGGAGGCTTCGGGCAACATCACGCAGATGGACGACATCATCAAGAACAAACCGGCCAACTTCGACGTCATTTCGGGTGACGACGGCATCACCTTCCCGCTCATCACGCTGGGCGCCGTGGGTGTCATTTCGGTCATCGGCAATGCCTTCCCGCGTGAATTCAGCCGCATGGTGCGCCTGGCCCTACAGGGCGACTACGCCAATGCACTGACCATTCACCACAAGTTTGCCGAACTGTTCAAGCTGCTCTTCGTGGACGGTAATCCTGCCGGCGTGAAAGCCATGCTTAATGCCATGGGGATGGTGGAGAACAAGCTTCGCCTACCGCTGGTTCCTACACGTATCACCACGTTTGAGGCTATGCGTAAGATTCTGAGCGAGCTGAACATTAAGTGCTAAAACTTTATCAGAGAAGAGATATACTAATCAGAGAGTGTGTCACATCAGGAACAAAGGGTGGATTGTTCCTGATGTGACACACTCTTTTTATAGGCTGCAACACAGTACTTCATGAGAGTATAACACAGTGCTCTATGAGGATGTAACAAAGCACTGTATGACATGCTTACAAAGCACTTCATGGAACCATCAGAAAGTGCTTCATGGCAGAACAAGAACCCGAATCAGGAAAACAGAAGGGTATATAAAACAAAAATCCCCACAAGAACAATCTTGCAGGGCTTTGTGATCGCGACAGGATTCAAACCTGTAACCGGCTGATCCGTAGTCAGCTACTCTATTCAGTTGAGCTACGCGGCCATTTCTATATTCTGTAAAAAAGCAGTGACCGCGACAGGATTCAAACCTGTAACCGGCTGATCCGTAGTCAGCTACTCTATTCAG
>CHCFR05602__coassemble_285_pt1 | contig 34993 bp, 28 predicted proteins | sample CHCFR05602__metabat2_low_PE_022 | metagenome-assembled genome bin CHCFR05602 | reverse complement strand
CTCTTATCGCTGATAAAGAAAAGAGGGTGAATCGCGTATTACGACACACCCTCTCCGTACAATCTGGAATCACCAACAGAAATGACCTGCTGCAAATACAACTCAAAGAGAATGAAACGCACAGCACCCGCATTCAGGTAGAAAATAGCCTTTCCGTATCACTCAGCATGCTGGCACAATATATCGGACATCCGGCTGACAGTATTGATGTAGCTCAAGTAGTAAGTGATTCACTGCCCGAACATCCTGAAATTTACTACAGACAACCTGAATCGTCACTTCCCCTAACCAATGAATACAATTTGTTACAACAAAACGTAAAAGCTACTCGATTGCAATACAAAATGACTGTTGGAAAAAATCTGCCAACAATTGCGATCGGTGGCGGATATATATACGACAATCTGATGGACAAGGATCATTCGTATTGGATGGGATTTGCGACCGTCAGCGTGCCCCTTTCTGGATGGTGGGGAGGCTCACATGACATAAAGAAACAGAAATTACAAATCCGCAATGCCGAAAACCAGTTTACAGACCAAAGCCAAATGTTGATCATCCGCATGAACAACTGCTGGAACAATCTGACCGAAGCCTACAAACAAGTAAAGATAGCAATCGAATCCATCGGACAAGCTTCAGAAAACCTTCGTCTCCAAAACGATTACTACCAGGCTGGAACATGTACCATGAGTGACTTGCTCGAAGCACAAACTTTATATCAACAGAGCCGTGACAGGTACGTGGAATCCTATGCACAATACGAAATCAGGAAGCGGGAATACTTACAAGCTACAGGCAGATAACAATAAATACATACACTGTGCCTGTAAACATCTACTTCAGCAGCGTAAAGTGCCTCTTTAGCTTGCTAAAGTGCCACTTTACGCAACACATTATTAACCTCTACGGAAACAAGCGAAAAAGATGAAGATTTTCTTCCAAAAGGTATAATGAAACGCCCCTGCTATCAGATTAATTTTATATCTTTACAACCCCGAAAATATCTTAAACCAATTAGCATAAAAACAGGATTCGGGAAAAAGAATATAAACTTAAATGATATATACCATGGAAGAAACAAACCTATTAGCCCCTTTGCTACTGACAATTGCCGGTCTTATGGTAGGAGCTATCTTTAAATCGCTGTTCCAACGGACGCGTATCCCTTACACAGTCGGACTGTTTGCCATCGGACTGATTGCAGGTATTCTAAACAGAGCCGGAGTTTTTCAAAATACTTCTCAACTCAGCCAAGCATTAGACAGTGTAGCCAATATCAACCCAGATCTTATCCTATATATCTTCCTGCCCATACTGATTTTCGATGCAGCCTATGAATTGAATCTGCATATCTTTAAAAAAACGTTGGCAAACGCCACTTTGTTGGCTGTTCCCGGCCTGATCATCTGCATGTTACTGACAGCCGTCCTATTAATGGCACTAAGTCTATTTGTTCCAGGATATGAACAATGGACCTGGACTGCCGCCTTAATGTTTGGTGCCCTCATCAGTGCTACCGATCCCGTCGCTGTTGTAGCTTTACTGCACGAACTGAAAACAAGTAAACGTTTTTCTACTCTGGTTGACGCAGAATCACTGCTTAATGATGGTACCGGTATCGTCTGTTTTATGCTGTTCTTTGGCATCACCACTTCAGGTATGAGTAACGACATGACTCCAGTTATGGAATTCTTCCAAGTTGTAGCAGGAGGAGCTATTTTAGGTTTCCTAGCAGCACGCCTTGTCATCTGGTTCATAACTCGCATCAATTCAGAAGAGATGATACAAAACAGTGTTATTATTCTTTCGGCTTATTTAGTATTTATTCTCTCACAATTTTATCTGGGTATTTCAGGCGTCATTGCCTTAGTTGCCTTCGGACTAACCATTTCCTATGTAGGAAAGCCTCGACTTAAACCACAGGTAAACGTTTTTATGGGCCGTTTTTGGGAATTACTTACTTACATTGCCAACACGCTCATTTTTATTATTGTAGGTGTTGTAATCGCTGAGAAAGTCGATTTCTCATGGGCACATTTCGGTATTCTGTTACTCGTCTATGCTTTCCTGAATCTCTTCCGCTATACAACGATCATGATACTCTACCCTATCATGAAACGGTTAGGATACGGATTGAATAAAAAAGAATCCATCATTCTAACCTGGGGCGGACTACGTGGCGCATTGGGAATGACCCTAGCATTAATGGTTTCCTATACTCCAGCTATTCCAGAAGAAATACGTAGCCAAGTGCTATTCTTCACCGCAGGCATCGTAACCCTTACCCTGTGTGTCAATGCTACCACCATGCGCTGGCTACTGAATAAACTGGGACTGATATATACTCCAACGGCACGCACCATGATGGAAAACAAAATACAGAACCATCTGCACGAGAATTCCGAAAAATATTTTGAACGTCTACAAACACGTGATGCCCTCAATGGTGCGAACTGGAAAAAAGTAACCCGATACATAGCCAGTCGCCCTGATGAACAACAGAATATGCCAATAGACAACGACGTAATGAACGAAATCAGACTACGCGTGTTGGATAAGGAAAAAATGCTCACACGTCAAATTTACGACGAAGGCATTATTGCAAAAACTTCTTTCATGTTACTCAGCAACTCGCTGGACGAACTTTACGACCATGACGGGAACAGCCCGTTAGACAACCGGAAGTCCATCTTCAATTTCTGTAATCGTACTTTTATCCTTGACAACATGCAGAAGATACCAGGTATAGGCTCTTGGATAAGCTTTTATTTCAAAGAACGCATTGGAGTGGTCTACGACCTAGGACGAGGTTTTATCATCTTGCAAAAGGAAGATCTCAAGCTATTGGATGATCTAGAAACCTCTAACATGCTAAATGTCGAACAAGCCCCTGTTCTAAAACCATTAAGAGAAGAAATCTTACATAATATCAACGCGATGGATAGCGTACTGGGCAAACTTTCGAGCAACTTCCCGAAAGCCTACAAACATGCTTTGACGCAGAAAGCCATACGCATGTTGCTCTGTAACGAACGGCGTACCATCCGGCAGATGCAGAATGACGGTATCCTATCGGACAAAGATGCTGAACGTTTGTATGAAAGTGTAGACGAACGCAGCGACCAGCTCAATTCACTTAGCCACACCATTCCTGCTTCTCTTTTAAGATGGCTGAAGATCAGGAAAAGGAAAGAATAAACTTAGCCCTAAAACCTATCTCTCAATAAAATAGACTGCACCGAGAAAAGTACAAAAAAGTGAAAACCTTGTTTGCGCTTTTGTACTTCTCTCGGTTTACATTATCTTTGCGACCAATACAAAATGGAAACTTATGAAACGAATAAATCTTTTCTACCTGATAACCTCATACCTGATGTTGTTGGTCATTACAACTTCATGTTGGCAAGATCGCAGCGGTGAATATTACGCTTTGGTGGGATCTAAAAACTGGATTTATACTACCATGCAGGAATATTACTTATACTATCAGGACCTGCCGGAAGAAAGCGAACTAGATTTTTTCCAGAAGCCGGCTGAGTTTCTGAGTAGTGTAGTATCAGAGAAAGACGGAAAGAACGGCGTAACCTATTCACATATCGACTCAATAAAGACCGCCGATACCCGTTCGTTGAGCGAATCACCGACCTTCGGTTTCGAAGCTGTTATGCTCCAAACGCAACAAGGTTCCTATGCCATGCAAGTACTTTATACTCAGCCTCAATCACCTGCTGAAGAAGCTGGATTAAAGCGTGGCGATCTTATCATCGGAGCCGACAATACGGAAATCAGTTCAGGCGACTACTCCAAATATGTCACCAACCCAACGACTGCACATTCTTTCATACTGGGAAATTATAATGCCGATACAGGCCAGATAGACACGACAGGCACTGTAGAAATGCCTGCCCCGCGTATTATTGAAATACAAAATCTGCTCAAGACAACACTTCTTGATACAGGAACACGCAAAGCTGCCTACATCCTGTACAACGAATTCGGACAAGATGATATCGCGCAATGGCAGACACTATACAGCCAACTGGCCGCCACCCAGCCTAACGACATTATTTTGGATCTGCGCTACAATCCGGGCGGATACGTATCCACAGCACAAGCTGTCGGTACCTTGCTGGCACCTCAGAGCGCCCTCGGACAAACGATGCTCACCATGACAGGCAATGATAAACTGGGCAAAGCCGAAACCTATACATTCGATGCCAACCTGTTGCCCGGTGGAAGTGCACTGAGTTACCAGAATCTCTATGTTATTACTTCCGGCAATACTGCCTCGGCTTCGGAAATTATCATCAACTGCCTGCGCCCCTACATGACCGGCAATCTTTATCAAGTAGGCCAAGCAACTTTTGGCAAGAACGTAGCACAGGCACTCTATACCAACGACCAATATCCCCAACTCGAACTGTGGCTGACAACCTACTACCTGAGTAATTCAGAAGGCTACAAAGACTACGATGCAGAAGGGTTGCCCGCCGACTATACTCAATCAGAATCGTACGGAGGAAGTTTAGGTGAGTTGGGCACAGAAACGGATCCACTGATACAACCCATCCTGGTCCGCATGGCAACAGGCAGTTTCCCCAGCACCGAAACGACTACCCGCACCTTGGCATCACCCCGTATGCTCATCGTGAAGAATTCCGTTGCAGACAAGGTAAAGACCGCACGCATCACCTCGCCTTACAAAGCACTTCCAAACGATTTGACAGAAAACTAAAACAAAGTTATCGAGTTTTCGAAGCTTAAACCAAATAAATGTGTACCTTTGCAGCCCGAAAACCAGAGAAAAGAAAGATGAATCATAAGTTATGCTGCATCGGGTATATCACCCGCGACAAAATTGTAACCCCAGACAACACAGTCTATATGCCTGGAGGCACGGCCTTCTATTTCGCTAAAGCGGTCAGTCGTCTCCAAGCCGATGATTTCCTGCTAGTCAGTGCGCTGGCCGAAGAGGACAAGGCGGCGGCAGAAGAAATCATCCGCGAAGGTATCGAAGTAAAGTTGGTGCCCACCACACATTCCCATAGTTTCGAGAACATCTACGGAAACAATCCCAACGAACGCCGCCAGCGAGTCACCGCACAAGCAGACCCGTTCCGCATCGAAGACCTGAAAGAAGTGCAGGCCGAAATTATCCACTTGGGTACCCTACTGGCCGATGATTTCTCATTGGAAGTCATCAAGCACCTTGCAAGCCGAAGTACACTGGCTGCCGACGTACAAGGTTTCCTGCGTAAAGTGGAAAACGAAAAGGTATTCCCCGTGGACTGGGCAGAGAAGCGTGAGGCCTTGAAGTACATCCACACGCTGAAGGCCAACGAAAGCGAGATGGAAGTGCTGACCGGATGCAGCGAGCCGCACGAAGCAGCACTACTCATCGCCGACTGGGGGGTAAAAACGGTATTGCTGACATTAGGTGATAAAGGCTCACTCATCTATAGCAACGGACAGTTCTATGATATCCCTGCTTACCCCACCCTACAAGTTGTAGACGCTACCGGATGTGGCGACACATACATGGCAGGCTACCTGTACAAGCGTAGCCAAGGCGCTTCTTATCAGGAAGCCGGATGTTTTGCCGCCGCTATGTGTACCATCAAGCTCCAATCGCACGGACCGTTCTGCGGAACAGAAGAGTCTGTCAATGCAATTATCTCAAGCATTCGGTATTAAAACTGATATAAAGAAATGCGGGTAACCGATGAACAAAGTATTCTCCGGTTACCCGCATTTTTTATAGTAAGAGATGCCAACACCTATTATTTCCTGCGGCAAATTCGCCTAATCCATAAATAATAACCTGTCAACGGAAGTGTGGCACCCAGCATGGCAGCCAAAAACCAGAGAATCCGTGTCGTCACTCCTCCCCAGCTACCTGTATGCACAGCATAAATCCAGCCTCGTATCTTACCTGAGTTGTCTTGCTTACGATAAAGCGTACAGCCCGTCAACTCACCAGTATGGGAATCGAAAGTATAACGGTCCGCAGCGCGAGTATTACCATAAGAACAAGCCGGGATGCTGGCCGAACCGTCGGCAATAGTAATCTGTGAGGCATCGGGGTTCTCCTGACGCAAACGGTCATACACACCTTGCCAATGAGCCGTTCGGTTACCTTCTTTTTTATTACGTGAGTGTTTCTGCCCGGCAACTGCATTTCCATGACCCATACCCGATTTTGCCTCTACACCGAAAAGAGAGTAAAAACCAGTACGGTACCAGCCAAAGGACCATGTAAGTCCCGTCAGTGCCATGGCAAACAGCAGAAGCAGGGCATACATGCCACCAGCCACATGCAGGCCATACCAGAAGCTACGCCAGCCTTTACGGACCCGTATTTTCAGGCTGTTTTGCAAAGCCTTCCGTGTACGCGGCCACCAAATGACGACACCCGACACGAGCACGAAAACAAACAGAAGGGTACTGACGCCCACCACCATTTTGCCCCAAAAGACCCCGTCGCCCGAGGGTCGGCTGTCCAGCAGCCAGCGATGCAGACGGAACATTGTGGCAAAGAAAGGCAGACGCTCCGAACGGCCTGTCACTTCACCGGTATAAGGATTGGCATAAACCGATGCCCGAGACGGTTTGGACAATGACAACTGCCAAGCCTTCTCCGGATTAGAAAATACAGTAACACCCGTCACACGGACATCATCGGGCAACGTAGCCGACACCCGCCGCACGACCTCTTCTATTGGCAGTGGCTGACACCCCTGCGAATCCACATCAAACACTTCGGGATGTGCCCATTGTGTCACTTCCCGCTCAAACACCAACATGGTGCCCGAGAAACAGACAAGCGTAATAATCAGTCCGAAAGGTACGGACAACCACAAATGGATGTTACGAAACAACTTTCTCATCGTTCATTCTTTATCAATAATCATTCACTCTCCAATCGTCCCACACCATTGAGCGAAGTGGCTTTCACAACCAGACCTGCAGTAGCTGTAGCCGACGAAGGCTCCACTCGATAAATCGTAGGATAACCCGACTCGGTAGTCACAGCGACATAGGCCGCACCATCTTCCATATAGGGGGTATTGCCGAAACCGCTTACATCCGAAGGCAAGCCGCCGACAAAGGAAAGATTGCCATTAGTAACGTTGAACACGGCCAAACGGTTCGCTACTTTGTCCGAAGCAGTGATTTCTTTGTCATACATCAGCAACAGGAAATAGTTGCCTCCTATATACCAGCTGCGCAGGAAAGAAACCCCATCGGCTTTCTCCTCCAAGTTGTAATAGTAAGCATCGTCGAAAGTTTCGGTCGTTGTATTGATGCGCACCACGCCGGCGGGCAGAGTGGTCTGCTGACGGCTGTCCTTCATGGTCTTGGCGTAGGAGGGCGAGAAGACGTACATGTAACCGTCGTCGGCCAGCCAGTTCATCTGGTAGTACTGCGAACGGTTGCGGCCGCAGGCATAGCTGATTTTGTCGGTCTTGATGAGTTTGTAATCTGTCAAAGTCTGGTCGTTGAAGACAGCCATCCAACATTCGTCGGGATATTGGGTCCACTGCAATTCGTCCTTGTCGTAAGCACCGCTACCGCTTCCGCCGGATTCTGTCTTGATAAGGTCTTCGTAACCGGGACGCACCCATTTATAGCTTCCGTCGGCATTCCGCTGCATGCAACCGTACTGGCTGAGTCCCATAGGCACAGCAGCGGCATAGAGCTTGCTGCCCACTTGCGCCAGTCCGGCCAGAGTGACGTACTCGCCATTACCCAAAAAGTTTTCAGAAAGGAAAGGAGTCGAGACATTCACCGTATTGCTGGTATAGGTCTGACTTTCTACGTCAAGGTAGGAGGCCAGAAACGATTGTGGTACATAACCGTTTTCATCCTTCAGTTCCGAAGGACCGTCGCCAGTAGAGGTAGTCATGATATACTTGTCATAAAAACCATAAGTGGTAAAGCGGTTGACGTAGTATTCTTGCGAACGTTTCTCCAGTGCACCCTCAGTGTTCATTACAAACGATTGCGTAGTACCAGCCTCGCCTTGATTATAATTCAAGGCATAAAGGTAACGGTTTGCATAGAACACCCAGTAGGTAGCGCCCTCGTTCACCAAACCGTTTCCTTGTGTCGTAATTTCACCCTCGTCAAGCGATTCGGCAGTCAGCAACACATAGGTGTCGGTACTGCTGCTGGTCACGGTGGCAGCTATCACATAATTTCCTTTGGAGGTATTGTTGCCATTATTTCCTCCGTTCTGTTCGTCTTCCGAGCAGGAAGCAAGGGGCATACCAACCATTGTGGCGGCAAAGAGTCCCATCAGTAAATAGTTCTTGTTCATCTTTTTAATGTTTATCTTATTTCTAATTAACCAACCTAAAGCTGTAAAGTATTCAATTGCCAAAATACACCCGCACCTTTCCGTAAAAAGCCCGTCCGGCCTTCTGAAGGCTGAAGTTGTCGTAGAGATCTTCATCCGTAAAATTGCGGCACTCCACAGAGAAGTTGTAACGACCGTTATTCAGGCTGTAGCTCAGCGAAAGGTTGTGGGCAAATTGATCGGGCACAATGTAGTCGCTGCTGCTGCCGATGACTTCGGAATAGTAGGAGAAAGCATGCGTCCACTGGTTGTCGTAGGTCAATGTCAACACGTTCCCCTGTCCACCCAGGTTATGCCAATAGAAGTTAGCGTCAAAGTCGGCAAAGCGGTAGGGCACATTGGGCATGCGCGAGCGGTAGCCTAAATTTTCCACGGCATTACCGGAGCTGCCTATCTGATAACGCTCATTGTCGCGCACGTCCATCTGAGTAAAGTTACCGCCCAGACTGAGCCAGCGTCCCAAACTATAGCGGGCAGAGAGATTGTATCCCTTGGTCAGCACATTGCCGTAGTTGATGTAAGTGGCATTCTCTTTACCGCCGCTCAAGTCCTGTACGTTGCGCTGGATGTAGTCGTGCGTATCGCGATAGACCAGCCCGCCCTCCACGTAAAAGGAGTGCCGGCCTAACGTACGGGCATAACTGAGGCTGAAGTTCAAGTTGTGGCTACTCTCAGGACGAAGACTAATTTGCCCGCTCTCCAAATCCTCATCACCGAACATTTCTTCAATGGTAGGCAGACGGTAGGCACGCTCATAGGACAACTTGGCCTGCAGCCCTTCTACGAAGAAATAAGTACCTGCCGCGCCGTACCCCCAAGAACTGACTGTGCGACTGGTACGTACATAGTTACTGCCCGTATCATCTTCGGCCATAGGCCCTGCCACATATTGCCGGTAGTGTTTGCCGAAGACGGAAAGGTTCCAATGTTCTGACGGCATCAGGCGATAAGAAAGGCCAGTGATATTTTTGCGCGTCTGTTTGGCGATGGGATCAGTCTGTGCCTCGGCAGCCAGCAACGAGGTGTTGTCGCGATTGAAAGTGCTGAGTACATGGTTCAGCGTAAACTGATGGATACGACTCAAGCGGTAATTCAGCGTGGCCGTGGCGTTCCAATTGTCGTTATCAGCACGGCTGTACTGGCGCGACTGTTCGCCGGGCGTATTCAGTGGATAACGTTCGCCCAGCCAGTTGTATTTGTAGTGTGCAGTGTCCACATTGGTGGTGGCATTACGGTTGTAGTTGGCAGAGAGCATCAAGTCAAGTCCCTTCAACAGAAGGTCTCGCTTACTGTACTCCACCGAGGGGATGAGCGAGTGACCGAAGCGGTGCTTCTCACCAAAAACCGTTTTCTGGCGGACGCCGGTCTGAATATCCTTGTACATCTGCGACCAGACGAAACCCAGCATCAGACGGTCAGCCCACGGCTTGTCCACGAAACCCGCCTTGGCCACGACGGCCTCGTTATGATAGTTGTCATGGAAACGTTTCACACGCACCAACTCCTTATCGCTGAAGCTACCCGTCTCGAAATTCAGCACGGGAGCATCGACATAATAATTATTATCCGAATAGTTCTGGAAAGCATTCACTTCATAAGTAAAACCGTTCTTGAAAGTCTGTCCAAAGCGAACATTAGACTTGTGCGTATTGAACGAACCATAGGAATAAGACGCATCCACAAACCAGCGGCGACGCTGTTTGCCTGTCACGATGTTGATGACACCACCGATGGCATCCGTACCGAAGCCTACGGGCACCACACCTTTATATACTTCTATGCGCTCGGCAAAACCTACGGGAATGTTATTCAAGACGAACGAGCTGCCCGTTCCTTCCTGTGGAATACCATCAATGAACACTTTGACATGCTTACCGCTGAAACCATCCATCATTACCTGCATATCTGACCCCACGCCACCCGATTCACGCAACTTCATGCCCGGCGCCTTAGCCAGCGCTTCACTCAGGTTCTTGGTGGTGTTCTGCAATTCTTTGGTATCGACAGCCACGGCGTTGAAGGCCGAACGCTTGACACGGTTCACTCCGGTAGAAACGATGGTAACCTCGTCCAACATCTGTATATCAGGAGTGATGGTAATGTTCACTTCCCGCTTTTCTCCACGCCGCAAATCAAGCGACTGTTCTACCGTCTTGTAGCCTACGGCCGAAACGACCAATGTATAACGACCCGCCGGAGCTTGGATACGGAAACGTCCCTCACCGTCAGTTGTACCACCGAATGAAGTTCCTTTCAGATAGACAGTGGCGAAATCTACCACCTCCTCTTCAGTCGATGTGACTTTTCCCGATACTAAGCAACGCTTTCCTCCACGATGAGTCTCCTGTGCACGAAGCGTCATAATTCCCAGCAGGCACAACAGGCCTGCTATTCCCAATGTAAGTGTTGTTGTTTTCAATCTCTTTCTGCTCTTTGTTTCCGGCTGCAAAGTTCCGCAGAAATCATTTTTCCCACAATCGCCTGTTGTCGGTATTTCATCTGCCTCTCCAGCCTGTCTTCCCCCAGAAACATCCCTATCAATAGCCATATTTAGGTAAAACACTTCGCATATACCTACTTCCGTGTATCTGTTCTCCCACCTTTCCCTACATCTGGGTATTGGATAAAACAAAGCTTTCCACGAACTTTGCACAACAGAAAAGTGTTATATGAATACCAACGATTATAAACCCTTTAAAACAAGAAACGCATGAAGATAGAAAAGATCATCGCCCGCGAGATACTCGATTCACGCGGCAATCCCACAGTAGAAGTAGACGTAACACTGGAATGCGGCGCCATGGGTCGTGCTGCCGTACCCTCGGGTGCATCGACCGGCGAACATGAGGCCCTGGAACTGCGCGACGGCGACAAGCAGCGCTACAGCGGCAAGGGCACGCTAAAGGCTGTAGAAAACGTGAATAATGTAATAGCTCCCGCGCTCATCGGCCTGTCTGCCCTGAACCAACGTGCCATCGACTACCGCATGCTGGAACTGGACGGAACGCCCACCAAGTCGAGACTGGGTGCCAATGCCATCCTCGGCGTATCGCTCGCCGTGGCCAAGGCTGCAGCCTGCGCGCTCGACATTCCTTTATATCGGTATATCGGCGGCGTGAATACCTATGTGTTGCCCGTCCCCATGATGAACATCATCAACGGCGGCTCGCACAGCGATGCCCCCATCGCCTTCCAGGAATTCATGATACGTCCCGTCGGGGCTCCGTCGTTCCGCGAAGGGCTTCGCATGGGTGCCGAGGTATTCCACGCTTTGAAGAAGGTGCTCCACGACCGTGGTCTCAGTACAGCCGTGGGCGATGAAGGAGGTTTCGCTCCTGCCCTGAATGGAACGGAAGATGCACTGGACAGCATCATGTCTGCCATCCGCGCTGCCGGATACGAACCGGGACGTGATGTAAAGATTGGTATGGATTGTGCCTCCAGCGAATTCTATAAAGACGGCGTGTACGACTACACCCTCTTCGAAGGCGCGAAAGGCAAGAAGCGCACCACCGACGAACAGATTGCCTACCTGGAGGAACTTATCAACAAGTATCCCATCGACTCCATTGAGGACGGTATGAGCGAGAACGACTGGGAAGGCTGGAAACAGTTGACCGAGCGCATCGGTCATCGCTGCCAGCTGGTGGGCGACGACCTCTTTGTTACCAACGTGGAATTCTTGCGCAAAGGTATTGAAATGGGCTGTGCCAACTCCATCCTCATCAAGGTAAACCAGATAGGGACTCTGAGCGAAACGCTCGATGCCATCGAGATGGCCCATCGCCATGGTTATACCACCGTCACCTCCCACCGTTCGGGCGAAACGGAAGATGCCACCATTGCCGACATTGCCGTAGCCACAAACAGCGGGCAGATAAAGACCGGCTCCCTGAGCCGATCGGACCGCATGGCCAAGTACAACCAACTGCTCCGCATCGAGGAGGAACTCGGCGACCTGGCCGTATATGGCTACCGACACATTAGGTAACCTGCAACGACCATAGATTTTACTTGGAAATACCCTCCGCCAACGGAGGGTATTTTTCGTATTATTCCCGGTTCATCAGCCGCTGCTCGGCCATGCGCTCGTATTTGGTACCGGGACGGCCGTAATTGGCATACGGATAAATGGAGATACCGCCACGAGGAGTAAACAGGCCTGTCACTTCGATGTACTTGGGATTCATCAGGCGGATGAGATCCTTCATGATGATGTTCACGCAGTCTTCGTGGAAAGCACCGTGGTTACGGAAACTGAAGAGGTAGAGCTTGAGACTCTTGCTCTCTACCATCTTCACATCGGGGATATAGGAGATGCGTATCTCGGCAAAGTCCGGCTGGCCGGTGATGGGGCACAGACTGGTAAATTCGGGGCAGTTGAAACGTACCCAGTAATCGTTCTCAGGATGTTTGTTGTCGAAAGCTTCGAGTACTTCGGGAGCATAGTCCTGCTTATACTCGGTCTTGCGGCCCAGCAGGGTCAGTTGGTCTTTCAGTTCAGTCATTGTTCGGATGGTTTAAAAAGATTTCTTTTTAAGGTACATATTTTTGTTCGCCAGGTATTTTTCCAGCCCTTCACGGCGCAGCTTGCAGGCAGGACAGTGTCCGCATCCGTCACCGGGGATACCGTTGTAGCAGGTCAGCGTCTCGTGGCGTACCAGGTCGAGCACACCCAGTTCGTCGGCCAGCGCCCAAGTCTCGGCCTTGTCAATCCACATCAGCGGGGTGTGGATGACGAACTGCTCGTCCATAGCCAAGTTGAGCGTCACGTTGAGCGACTTGATAAAAGCGTCACGGCAGTCGGGATAACCGCTGAAGTCGGTCTGTGACACACCCGTCACCAGGTGGTTGATGCCTCGCTCACAGGCATAGACGGCGGCAATGCTCAGAAAGAACAGGTTGCGTCCCGGTACAAAGGTGTTGGGTACACCGTCCTCGGGCTTTTCCTGATCCATCACCATCGAGGTATCGGTCAGGGAATTATGCCCCAGCCGACCGATGAACGACACGTCCATGACATCAAAATCGACACCGGCCTTTGCGGCAATCTGCCGTGCCAGTTCCACTTCTTTCTGATGTTTCTGCCCGTAGAGGAAACTCAGGGCTACTACTTTCTTGAATTCACGTTTGGCCCAGAAAAGGCAAGTAGTTGAATCTTGCCCTCCGCTGAACACAACCAAAGCTGTATCACGGTTCATATACAATAATAATTTAGGTATACTGTTAAGATAAACGACCACAGATTGCGCAGATGGACGCAGATGGGTACACTCAGATATCCTTCACCTTCCACACCTTGTAGGAGATGCCTTCGTCGTAAACATCGCTGCCGTCGATACGTTTCACGGCCTTCACCATGCGGATCGTGACGGGCAGGATAACGACCTCGTAGGCCGACTTCAGCAGAATCTGCAAACCCATCATCACCGCCAGTTCGCGCCAGGCGATAACGCCACCAAAGGCTACAGGGAAGAAGATGAGCGAATCGGCCGTCTCGCCCACCACGGTGGACCAGATGGCACGCGCCGAGAAGTTACGTCCACGGCTGGCTATCTTCATGCGGCTCATGACGTAAGCATTAAGAAAAGAGCCTACCAAAAAGGCCATCAGACTGGCTGCCACAATGCGCGGCGCCATACCGAAGACAAAGTTAAAGTGTTCCTCGCCCTCCCAAAACGGAGCAGCAGGCAGAGACACGGCTATCAGCCCCAGCGTAACAACGAAGAAATTCATCACAAAGCCACTCCAGATGATGAGACGAGCCTTGCGGAAGCCCCAGACTTCGGCAATACAGTCGTTGATGATGTAGGAAATGGGGAAAACCAGCAATCCGGCGGTAACGGTAAGGCTGCCCAGCTGGATGACCTTGGTCTCGAGAAGATTGGCTGCGATGAGGCATACGTTGAACACAATGCCCATCAGCATAAAAGATACAGAGACTTTTTGCTTCATACTCCTGTTTTTTACGTGGTTGTCCTAGAATACACGGCCGCTATTCACGGCATCTCATTTCAAAATCGGCCGCAAAGATAAGCTTTTCTGCGCAAACGGCCAACAGGAAAAATAAAAAGAGGCTGCCGGCAATGCTGCCGACAACCTCCCAAGTAAATATTTCAAAGGGAAAAACAAGTGTCAGAACTTATAGTCGATACCTACGCCGAACACCTTGTTCGTGCGGGTAAATACATCGGTACCCGGCAATTTGGGCAACTGGGAAGCCACCGACTCGGGCAGGCCGATGTTCTGAAGTTTCTGCGCCATGTTGTTGTAGTCGCTGCTTTCGCGGGTATAGTCCTCGTAGTTGGTCCAGAAGTAGGCAATGTTGAGGTTGAGATTCTTTGCCAACTTGATGCCCGCACCGAAACCGAACGACCAGGAGCTAGTAACGAAACTGATGTCTTCCATGTAGTCGTCCGTCAGGCCATACTTCGTGCGCTGCATACCACCGCTGATCTGTATGCGCTTGTGCACATCCCATTCGATACCGGCCAGGTATTCGTTCGTACCGGCCGAAAGCAACTTCTGCTTGTCGTTGGCCATATCGGCCTGCTTGTCGAAGAAGTGGTGGTAGCCCACAGAAGCACGAAGCGTAGGCAGCAGGTCGTAGGACACACCGACGGTCAGCAAGCCGGGGATGTCGCTGGGTGTATTGATGCCGTGGTCGTAGGCAGGGAAGCCGGTGGTGTTGATGCGAGTGTCGTTCTCCACATTCAGGTTGGTATTGAATTCATACTTCAGGCCGACGTTCAGCCTCTTCCAGTTGAAGTCCAAGCCGATGATGGGCGTCAGTCCCCAACCCTTCTGGTCGCAATCCAGCTCCTTATCTGCGGTAGCTTCGGCCAGCTTGGCAAGCAGCGCCTTCTGCGTCTCGTCAGCTACCATGCCTGCCATCGTCTTGAAAGCATCAGAGGCCGGTACCATGGTTTCCGTACCCGGCATGTTAATCTGAATGTTACGCAAGTAGCCTGTGTAGTTATTGCTCACATAGTTCATGCGACCACCGACGAAAGCAGAAAAATGTTCGTTGATCTTATATGTGACGCCCAACTGAAGCCCGTAGAAGAACTGGCTGCCCTCCATATAGCTGTCCACGTTGTAGCGGTTGATACCCATGCTCTGTCCGAAAACAGGCAGCATGGAGATGATGGACTCGAACGAGGCCAAGCCCTGGTTGAACGTAGCCTTACCGCCACCGCCCGTCACGGCAAAACTGCCCGAGAATACCCAATCGCCGTTCTTGTAGGCCACCTGGAAGCTGGGAATGACGGGAGCCGAAGCCTCGCCTTTGAACAGCTTGGTAGCATTACCTTCATTCTGCACGCCATAAGCAAAGGGAGCGAAGGTGGAAGTTATCTGACGCGTCTGATAGGCGCTCTGGATGTTCAGCGACAGATGCAGGCCGTCGCCACCCTCGATGAAGGCCAAGCCAGCCGGATTGGAGTAAACAGCATCGATACGGGTCGAAGCATCACGCGCCAGCATGCGCAGAAACAAAATGTTTTGATTGGTATTTGTCAGAAATCCTCCCGCAAAGGTTGGAATTGAAACCATCAGCAGCGCTGTGCCGATTAACAAGTTTTTTCTCATTCGTTCATTCTTTTATTGATTTGCGGGCGCAAAGGTACAATAAAATTGCACACCGGCAATGAAATTGTGCAAAATTTATCTTCCGAACGTCCTGCGGAGGCGGAAAAAGAAACCGTTTCGGATGAAACAATCCCTTCCGGGGCCCCTCTACGGCCGTCGGCAGACGCCTGAAGTGACGCCGAGTGCCGCGGAAAGCTTTCGGCAGGTCGAAGAAGTAGTATGACGAGGCTATAAAGCGCCTTATAACGCCAAAATATTAGTACGACGGAATGAAAATGCGCATTTTCACTCCGTCGCACTAATACTTCAGCATGAAAAGGTACATTTCTACTCCGTCGTATTAATATTTTGGCATGAAAAGGCGCATTTTCATTCCGTCGTACTAATATTTTGGTATGAAAAGGCGCATTTTTACTCCGTCATATCAATATTTCAGAATGAAAAGGTGCATTTTCATTCAATCAGACTAATATTTTAGCATGAAAAGTCGCATTTTCACTCCGTCATATCATTTCGGAAGGCAGGCGAAAAAAGTTTCCGAACCTCCGAAAGCCTTTCTATGGCCAAAAATCGCTATCTTTACACCGACAATCCGCCGCCGGAGGGAGCAGAAGCAAACATTTCCGCCGCCGGATTGTTATGGAGACATACGCATGGACTGATAACCCCTAAAAAACGACTCAAATATCATGGCAACAACAATCGCATTCTTCGGCACGAAGCCCTACGACGAGGCTTCGTTCAACGAGAAAAACCGAGAGTTCGGTTTCGAACTCCGTTTCTACAAAGGTCACCTGAACAAGAACAACGTCATCCTGACGCAAGGCGTGGACGTGGTCTGCATCTTCGTAAACGATACGGCCAACGCCGAAGTCATCCGCCTGATGGCCGCAAACGGCGTCAAGCTGCTGGCCCTGCGCTGCGCGGGCTACAACAACGTCGACCTGAAGGCCGCCGCCGAGTGCGGCATCGCGGTGGTTCGCGTGCCCGCCTACTCGCCCTACGCCGTGGCGGAGTACACCGTGGCCCTGATGCTCTCGCTCAACCGCAAGATACATCGTGCCGCATGGCGTACGCGCGAGGGCAACTTCTCCCTGCACGGCCTGCTGGGTTTCGACATGCACGGCAAGACGGCCGGCATCATCGGCACGGGCAAGATTGCCAAGAAGCTCATCAGCATCCTCCGCGGCTTCGGCATGAACATACTGGCCTACGACCTCTATCCCGACTACAACTTTGCCCGCGAGAACCAGGTGGTCTATACCACACTCGACGAGCTCTACCACAGCTCGGACATCATCTCCCTGCACTGCCCCCTGACGGAGCAGACGAAGTACCTCATCAACGACTACTCCATCAGCAAGATGAAGGACGGCGTGATGATCATCAACACCGGCCGCGGACAGCTGATCCACACCAACGCCCTCATCGAAGGATTGAAAAACAAAAAGATCGGGTCGGCCGGACTGGACGTCTACGAGGAGGAGAGCCAGTACTTCTACGAAGACCGCTCGGACAAGATTATCGACGACGACACGCTGGCGCGCCTGCTGTCGTTCAACAACGTCATCGTCACTTCCCACCAGGCTTACTTCACACAGGAGGCGCTGAGCAACATCGCCACCACCACCCTGCAGAACGTCAGGGACTTCACCCTGGGCAAGCCGTTGGAGAACGAGGTGAAGCTCTGAGGCGGAGGGCGGCATCAAGCCGCCCCCACCCTATCAAAAAAATCAATAAAATAGCCGCCCGCAGGCGGAGTTTCGGCCAGTTTTTCGTAATATTGCAGGGTGTAACGAAGAAAACGAGCATGAAACTGGACTACATCTACCACAGCGGCTTTGCCATCGAGGCCGACGGCGCGACCATCCTCATTGACTACTGGAAGGACTCGTCCGCCGAAGCGGGCCAGGGACTGGTGCGCGACCGCCTGCTCCGCAGGCCCGGCGCCTTCTACGTCCTCGCCACCCATTTCCATCCCGACCACTTCAACCCCGAGGTGCTCCGCTGGCGTGAAGTCCGTCCTGACATCCATTACATTTTCTCGAAAGACATCTTGAAGCACCGCCGCGCCAAGGCCGACGACGCTTTCTATATAAATAAAGGTGGCGTCTACGAAGACGACCACCTACGCATCCAGGCCTTCGGCTCTACCGACGTAGGCGTCTCCTTCCTACTCGACGTGCAGGGCGTCCGCCTCTTCCATGCCGGCGACCTGAACAACTGGCACTGGAGCGAGGAATCCACTCCGCAGGAAATTCGCAAGGCCGAAGGCGACTACCTGGCCGAAATCCGCGACCTGCAGCAGGAATCGCCTGCCGTCGACGTTGCCCTCTTCCCCGTAGACCGTCGGATGGGCCGTGACTACATGCGCGGTGCCCTCCAGTTCGTAGAACGGATAAAAACTCGTATCTTTGTGCCCATGCACTTCGGCGACGACTACGAAGGTGGAAACGCCTTCCGTCCGCAAGCCGAAGCCCACGGTTGCCGCTTCCTCACGATCGACCACCGTGGCGAAAGTTTCGACATCTAACATCAAAAAATAGAACGTAATGAAAAAATTGACTAAACTCCTATTCATCGTCCTCTGCCTCTGCCTGCCCACCGTGCTCCAGGCCCAGAAGCGCGACGACAGCAAGTACCTGGCTGGAGCCGTTCCCGAAGAAGACGGCAAAGTAGTTTTCAGCAAAGAATTCAGCATCCCCAGCATGTCGCAAGACGAAATCTTCGAACGCATGCAGAAGTGGATGGACCTCCGCCTGAAGAAAAACCAGAACGAAACCAGTCGTGTGGTCTATACCAACAAAGAAAAAGGCCAGGTGATAGGCATAGGCGAAGAATGGCTCGTGTTCAGCTCCAGCGCCCTATCACTGGATCGCACCCTCATCAACTATCAGCTCAGCGCCTTCTGTCAACCGGAAAAGTGTGAGTTCCGCATCGAAAAGATACGCTACACCTACCGCGAAGGCCGCGACCAAGAAAAATATGTAGCCGAAAAATGGATCACCGATGACTATGCCCTGAACAAAAGCCAGACTAAACTGGTATTGGGTCTGGCCAAATGGCGCAGAAAGACCGTAGACTTCGCCGACGAACTCTGCAAAGAAGCCACCCAAGCACTGAGCGTAGCTAACATCGACCAAATCGTGGTCCTTACCGACGAAGAAGTTGAAGAAGCAAAAGAGAAGAAAGAAAGTAAAGCTATTGTCAACTCGGGTACCACGGTTATCAACACCAAACAGCAGCCCGTAGCCCAGCAGGCCGAGACACCCGTTGTAGCACCCGCAGCCCAGCCTGTGGTTGAACAAACCCCCGCTCCTTCCTCGCAGCAGAGCGCGTACAAGGAAGTAACTCCCGATCAATTACCTGCCAATGCCATTCAGATAGGCGCAGGTAAGCTGGTTATCGTCATCGGCACCGACGCCTTCAACATGACCATGATGACAGCCAACGCCGGAGGCTCGCTGGGCAAGATGTCAGGTAAGGCAGTCATCTACACCTTCCTCTCGCCCGACCAGCCCCACGAACAGCTCGACCAGGCAGCCACATATACCGTCCGCTTCTACCCCAACGGACAACAGGAACCCAGCGTCGTACTCGAGTGTAAGAAACTCCCCTCACAGGAACCGTTGGAAGGCCAGCCACGCATGTACATTGGCGAAATCGTGAAAGCACAAATGAAATAAACCTCTGGGCGCGGGATTCCAGTAAATCCCGCGCCCGATAAACCATTATTCAAAACCAATCATGGAAATCAAAAGCAAATTCGACCATTTCAACATCAACGTCACCAACCTCGAACGCAGCATCGCGTTCTATGAAAAAGCCCTGGGCCTCAAGGAAGACCACCGCAAAGAAGCAGCCGACGGTTCGTTCACCCTGGTCTATCTGACTGACGGATGCAGCCCCTTCCTATTGGAGCTTACCTGTCTGAAAGACCATACCCAACCCTACGAACTGGGTGAAAACGAAAGTCATCTGTGCTTCCGTGTCAACGGTGATTACGATGCTGTCCACCAGTATCACAAAGAGAATGGTTGGGTATGCTTCGAGAACGAAGCCATGGGTCTGTACTTCATCAACGACCCCGATGACTACTGGATTGAAATTCTGCCTGCCCGATAATCCACATTCCTCACCCGTAAACAATAAAACTTATGAGTATAGAAGAAGCTATGATGGGCGGTATCGTCTTTAAGGGGAAAAAAGAGAAACCCAAAGGCGAAGCCAAAGTGAAAACCAAAGCCAAAAAGAAAACCTATATTACCGGCCTCCACAATTCGGGAGCCGCCAAAATGAAAGCCGAAATCCGCCGCAAACGCGCCAACAGACATAAGAAATGATATACACCGACCTGCTGACAACCGACAAAGACCCGATGGGAACAGCCATCCTCAACTACCTGGAACATGGGAAAGCCGACAAGCTGCGCGTATTCTCTTCCCAGTTCGATGAAGACGAGATACCGGTCCGTACCCTGTTCCGCACAGAAAAACAGATGGCCCCGTTGGAACGGACAGCCCTGCAACTCGCTACCGGCCGCATCCTCGATGTAGGTGCCGGAAGCGGTTGCCACAGCCTGATCCTTCAAGCAGCCGGGAAGGAAGTGGAAGCCATCGACATCTCTCCGCTATCGGTAGAAGCCATGCGCAAACGCGGTGTAAAGCAAGTTACACAAGCCAACCTCTTCAATGAAAGTTTTTGCGGCTCCTACGACACCCTCTTTATGCTGATGAACGGCTCCGGCATCATCGGGCGACTGGAGAACCTGCCCGCCTTCTTCCGGAAAGCCAAGCAACTGTTGCGCCCCGGAGGCAGCATCCTGATGGATTCCAGCGACCTGCGATACCTGTATGAAGACGAAGACGGAAGTTTCGTCATCGACATTGCAGACGACTACTACGGCGAAGTGGATTTCAGGATGCAGTACAAGGATATCATAGGCAATCCGTTCGACTGGCTCTACATCGACTTCCAGACCCTTTCCCTCTACGCCGCACAAAACGGATTCGAAGCCGAACTGGTAAAAGAGGGAAAACATTACGACTACCTGGCCCGGCTTCGCCCGAAAGCTTGAATCACTCTTCGGCCAGCATCGCGTCTATCTTTTCGACTAGCCGCTGGAATTCCTCCGGATTGTACAGACGGGTCAGCATAACGATTTTCCCATCACGGTCTATCAGCACATTGCGGGTAATGCCTGCCTGTCGTTGTGCATAAAGGGCAAAGACATCGGCCCCCGGATCCAGAGCTAGCGGATAGGTCACTTTGGTGGCCTTTCCGAAAGCAATGACTTTCTCCAAAGGCTCGTCGCGGTCGATGCCCATCAGATAAAAGTTTTTGTTATCCTTGTGCTTCTGCCAGATGTCCTTCTCGATAAATGGCATCTCCTTGCGACACACGCCACACCAGCTGGCCGTAAACTGGAGCATCACCACCTTGCCACGCAGGCTGGACAGTTTCACGCTCTGCCCGTCCGTGAGCTTTACTGTAAAGTCGGGAGCCTGTTCGCCCAACTTGACAATATAACCGTTGGCGTCAGCCTGTTTTTCCTGAGCATTGCCTGCCAGAGCAATTATCGCCAGCAGACAGAAAAAGAATAGATTCAGTCGTTTCATGTTGTTTCGAGTTTATAAATTTGTCACACTCGCAAAGATACACTTTAATCTGATTCGGACAAAAAAAGCCGTCATTCCGACTCCGACGAAGATTTATTCTCTTCCTTTTTCTTTTTTTCCAAAAGCATGCTCATGAAAGCCGAGCTGATAATACCCGTAGGAATGGCAATCATCGCTATGCCTATCAAACTGATAATGCTACTCAAAAGCCTGCCCAATGCCGTGATGGGATAGATATCTCCATAACCCACCGTCGTAAAAGCCACGATGGCCCACCAGAATCCGTCACCTATATTGGCAAAGGCTTCCGGCTGAGCTCCCCGTTCAATGTAATACATCAATATCCCCGAAAAGCCCAACATAATACCGCAGGCCGTATAAGCAGTGATCAGTTCCTCCTTTACCGTCTTGAGCACCGTACCTATCAACTGGAAAGAGCGTGAATAACGGATGAGTTTGAATATAATCAGGATATAGGCCAGCACCACCAGATGTACGTGCGGACTCTCCTGATAGAGATAAATGACCACAAACGGAAAGACCGCCACAAAGTCGATGATGCCATAGAAGGAGAACAGATAACGCAGACGGGCTTTCCAGGCATGCTTACAATCGACATACTGGACAGGAGCCGCTATAATCCTCAAGATATATTCGATTGTAAAGACAAACGAAGCCAAATAATTGAATGAATACAGCCAGCTACGATAGGGAGCTGACTCTGCAAACGAACCATATACAATAGAAATGATTGAACCGATAATAAAGAACAACACAAAGTACTGAAACCATTTCTTCATCAACTGACGATGAATGGTCCGATAGACTTTTTCATGACGAATCAGCTGAGGAAGCCTTCCATGCAAAGGATTCAGATCCAAGTGTGTCCGAGTATTCATATTCATTCTATTTTTATTAAAATACAAATATAATCAATATGAAACGAACCCGATATACTTTCAACACAAAACTTATGCTATAGGACCAAGAAAAACAAAAAAGCCCCGCCTTTCTAAAGGCAGGGCTTCTATTGGATTTCGAGGTACCTGGCGGATTCGAACCGCCGTACACGGTTTTGCAGACCGCTGACTAAGCCACTCATCCAAGGTACCAAGATCGATTTGCAAGGGATTACTTCCCGATTGCGGATGCAAAGGTAGTACAATTTTTCTAATTACCAACTATCCGCAGCATTTTTTCTTCATTTCTTTTTTCACGGTCGCCGAAGGACAACCGCCCGAACACCCGCAAGAGCATCCGCTACAAGGATTTTCCCCTTTCCGCGAACGGTGGAAAAAGGAGCGGACACTCTTTACAATGCTCCACAGACACAGCAGTACGATCAGGGCTACCGCCCAATGTTGCCAGTCGGTCATACAAACAATCCTCCTATCTGATAAACGGCAAAAGACATAATCCATGCCAATACTGTTGTATAAGCAGCCGCAAATGTCGCCCACTTCCAGCCGCCCGCCTCCTGCCTGATGGCAGCCAGCGTAGCCACGCATGGAAAATAAAGCAAGATGAAAACCATATAGCCATAAGCCACAAGCGGCGTGATGGGCAACCGTTGGGCCAAGGTCGTCTGGTCGGCTTCGGCATCATCGGCATAGAGCACGCCCAGCGAACTGACCACCAGTTCCTTGGCTCCCACACCCGACAGGATGCCGATACCCAGCTTCCAATCGAAGCCTAATGGCTCGATAGCCGGCTCGATGGCCTTACCGATGCGGCCAATATAGGAATTCTCCTGTTGCTGCGCCAAGTCCATCGAGTCGGAAGGACGCGGGAAATACCCCAGCACCCAAATGATGATGGAGGCTACCATGATGACACCCCCCATCTTGCGCAGGTATTGTGCACCCTTCTCCCACGTGTGGCGGAAGATGGCTTTCGAAGTAGGCATGCGGTAGGGAGGCAGCTCCATGACGAACGGCGTGTCGTCGCCCTTCACAAGGAAGCGGCTGAAGAGACGCGCCATGACCACGGCCAGAATGATGCCCAAACTATAAATGCTCAGCAACACTAGGCTGGCATGATGGGGAAAGAAGACGCCTACCAGCAACAGGTAGATAGGCAGGCGCGCACTGCACGACATCAAGGGATTGATGAGGATGGTCACAAGCCGGCTTTTGCGATTCTCGATGGTACGCGAAGCCAATACGGCAGGCACATTGCATCCGAAGCCCATGATGAGAGGGATGAACGACTTGCCGTGCAAGCCCATCTTGTGCATTATTTTGTCCATGATGAAGGCTGCACGGGCCATGTAGCCCGAATCCTCCATCAGCGAAATGAACAGATAGAGTATCAGAATGTTGGGCAGGAAGACTATGACGCCTCCCACGCCGCCGATGATGCCGTCGATGAGCAAATCCTTCAACGGCCCTTCGGCCATGTTGTTGCTGATGAAGGTTCCGATGACGTTCACCAGGCTCTCAATCCAGTCCTGCGGATAGGCTCCCAACACGAAAGTCACTTCGAACATCAGGAACATGAAGAGGAAGAAGATGGGAAATCCCCAGACGCGGTGGGTCACGATGGCGTCTATCACGCGCGTCATGCGCTCCTTGTCCTGATGGTTGTCCACGAACGTCTCGCGAAGGGCACCCGAGATGAAGCCATACTTGGCGTCGGTGATGGCCTGCTCGCTGTCCTCGTTCACCACCTCGCGGATGCGCTGCTTCTCGCGGTCGCGCACCTCCAATATCTTGTCACCGTTGGGCAGGGTCTTCACCATGCCCTCTAGGTCCTTGTCGTTCTCCAGCAACTTGATGGAAAGAAAACGGGTGGAGTATTTGTGACGGATGTTTTCGTTTTCGCTGATGACCAGCTTCACCGCATCGATGCTGCGCTCCAGTTCGGGGCCGTGGTTGATGTGGATGTGGCGGAAGAAGCCGCGCGGATGCTCTTCCTCTTCCTGATGGGTGCCGAAAGCGTGGTCGGGCACATATTCCTTGTGCCACTGGCGGAAGTCTTCGAGGATTTCGGCGCGTACCTTTCCCTTCTTGTCGAGGAAATCGCCTCCTTCGTAAAGGGTGATGATGACGTGGAAAAGGTTTTCCACACCGCGGCCCGTACGGCTCACGGTGGGCAGCATCGGCACGCCGAAGAGTTCGCCCAACTTCACGTAATCCAGCGTATTGCCGCTGGCCTCCAGCTCGTCGTACATGTTCAGCGCCACCACCATGCGGACGTTCATGTCTATCAGCTGGGTAGTAAGGTAGAGGTTGCGCTCCAGGTTGGAGGCATCGACCACGTTAATGATGATGTCCGGTGTCTGGTCGATAATGTGGCGGCGGACGTAGATTTCCTCGGGCGAATAGGCCGAAAGCGAATACGTGCCCGGCAGGTCGACGATGCGGAAGCGGTAGCCCTGGAAGTCGAAGAAGCCTTCCTTGGCATCGACCGTCACGCCGCTGTAGTTGCCCACATGCTCGTGCGCCCCCGAAGCGATGTTGAAGAGCGATGTCTTGCCGCAATTCGGATTGCCCACCAGCGCCACGTTGATGGTTCGGCGCTTGTCGCGCGCCAGCGTTCTCATTTCGTCCTCGGTTAGTCGGATGTCTTCCTCCAGTCCCTTGTGATAGCCGGGCTGCACGTTGTGCTCCCTCGCCTCCTGTTCGCTGATGACCTCAATCATGTCGGCCTCCTGGCGGCGCAGGGAGATTTCGTAACCCATCACCTTGTATTTCACCGGGTCGCGCAAAGGCGCGTTAAGCAGCACCTCCACCGTCTTGCCCTTGATGAAGCCCATCTCCACAATGCGCTTGCGGAAACCTCCGTGGCCCATCACCTTGACAATCACGCCTTTCTCGCCGGTATTCAATTCGGATAAACGCATAGTATTTGCCTTTCTCTATAATTATTCGGATGCAAAGATACGAGATATGCCGACAACCCGCAAGCAATTTAGAATGTTTTTAAATAACAAGACATAAGAAACTGATAGCAAACCCATCTGCATCGCGCTACGCGCCATTTCGAAAAGCAATGCTTTCAAAGGGAGAAAGCAATGCTTTAAAGGTTGCAAAGCAGTGCTTTCCAAAGGAATGCTGACCTGCTAATAAAACAACGGCACCTCGGAAATAAAAAAGCCCGAAAACGTTGTTTCCGTCTTTTGTATTTCTCTTGGTTTATACTACCTTTGCAGGTATGGAAAAGAAGAAAGTTGCCCAATACATTGCCCAAGAACGTCTGCTGGAAGCAGGCGGCAAAGTCATCGTGGCCCTGAGCGGTGGTGCCGACTCCGTGGCCCTCCTGCTCCTGCTGACGGAGCTGGGCTATGCGTGCGAGGCGGCACATTGCAACTTCCACCTGCGCGGCGAGGAGTCCGACCGCGACGAACAGTTCGTCCGCCACCTGTGCGAGGAGCGGCACGTCGCCCTGCACGTTGTCCACTTCGACACCACCCGACACGCCGCCAACCGGCACATCTCCATCGAAATGGCCGCGCGCGAGTTACGCTACCAATGGTTCGAAACCCTCCGTCAAGAGCTGGGAGCCGACGCCGTAGCCGTGGCCCACCATGCCGACGACAGCGTGGAGACCTTCCTGCTCAACCTGATGCGGGGCACTGGCATCAACGGCTTGCGGGGCATCCGCCCACGCAACGGCCACATTGTCCGCCCCCTGCTCTGCCTCACGCGCGATGACATCCTGCACTACCTCGACCGCCAAGGCCAGCCGTACGTCACCGACAGCACCAACCTGCAGGACGAATACACGCGCAACAAGATACGCCTGAACCTCCTGCCCCTGATGCAGGAAATCAACCCGTCCGTCCGACGTAGCATCCTCCGCACAGCTGCCCATCTGGACGAAGCCGCCACCTTATATAATATAGGTATAGCCGAAGCCAGGGAAAGGGTGCTCTGCCCCGAAGGCATCCGCATAGCCGCCTTGCTCAAGGAAGCAGAGCCGCAGGCGCTGCTCCATGAAATCCTCCACCCGCTGGGCTTCAACGAAGCGCAGACGGACGACATCTTCCACTCACTCGAAGGGCAGGCAGGCAAGGCCTTCGAATCGGAAGGCTGGCTGGTGGTGAAGGACCGAGACCTGCTGCTGATGCAAGACAAGCAAACCATGAACCGCCCGCCCCGACTGGAAATGACGGAAGTGGAGCTGACGCCCGACTTCATCATCCCCCGCGACCGCCTCACCGCCTGTTTCGACACCTCCAAGCTGCACCACACACTGACCCTGCGCCTGTGGCAGACGGGCGACACGTTCGTGCCCTTCGGCATGAAGGGGCGCAAAAAAGTAAGCGATTATCTGACCGACCGCAAATTCTCCCTCCTGCAAAAACAACGCCAATGGGTGTTGTGTTGCGGCGAAGACATCGCCTGGCTGGTAGGCGAACGGACAGACAACCGCTTTCGAGTGGACAAATACACACGTAAAGTGACGATCGTCCGTATGATCAAAGAATGATTCGGTTCTCCTTCGGGCGCTGGAAGCAATCGTGCAACAAAGCGGCGAAGGGCGTATCGAACGTACGTGCCTTCTGAGGGCATCCCTTCACACAAGCGCAGCAACGGATGCATTTCTCAGCATTCGTCGCACACTCCTCCCCTTTCACAATGGCGCCTGCAGGACAACGCTTCACGCACAAGCCGCAATGTGTACAGAGGTTCTCGTCCACCTGAGGCGTGCGAGGCATGAGCACACCACTCTTGCGCAATTTTATCACCCGACGCAGGAAACGGAATAGAGGAAAGAAAGGTTGCTTCGGCCGCTGAATCTTCTGCACATCCACTCCATACAGATGCTCTGCATCGGCGGCATTCGCCAGTTTAATACGCACCTTGGCACCAAACTCTTCGGCAAATTTCAGGTCGTCGTCATCGGGACGGCCGGCCGCAATGGGATAACGGTCGCTGCTGTACGAATGCTCACCCACAAACGTGCCGCCGGCAATTACCTTGAAACCCAATCCGCTAACAAAAGCATCCAACTCTGTCAAAGCCTTCTCGTAGGCACGGTTGCCATAAACCACAACTATCACGGCTGGCGTACCGTCGGCGCGGAGGTCTTTCATCCGCTCCAAAGCCAGAGGAGCCACATGGCCGCCATATACAGGTACCGTTATCACCGCCAGAGCGTCGGAGCCAAACTCCTTTTTCTCAGGCGCCTGTAAGGTCATATCTACAAAAGAAACGTCGGCAATACCCATGCCGCGAACAATCGCCTCTCCTATTTGTTTAGATGTATGAGTAGGCGAAAAAGTAATCAGATTTATTTCAGTAATAGTCATAACTAAACGTTTATCACGAAACAAAGATAGGATATTCTATTCAAAAAAACAGGCTGATTGTATATGAAACCCAAAATAATTTTCTATCTTTGCGCCGTCAAAAAGACATCAATAGACTAAAAATAATCCCTATTTAAATAATAGATTTCAAAAAGGTGGTTCAGCTTAATTGTCGGCAACGGCTGCTTTAAGTAAGCTACCCCCTCCTATACAATATAATTCATACACGTATATATGTACAATATTATTCAACTGAACGACAAAAGTTTGTCGGAACTTCAAAGTATTGCGCAGGAATTAGGTATCAAGAAGACCGAATCACTCAAAAAAGAAGAATTGGTCTACAAGATTCTTGACGAACAAGCCATTGTAGGCGCAACTAAAAAAGTTGCTGCTGACAAACAAAAAGAAGAGCGAAAAAATGAACGCCAGAAAAGATCACGCGTCACCGTCAAGAAGGACAACGTGGATAAAGTATTCTCGGCAGACAAAAACGGAGAGCTGAGCAAGCCCAATCCAAACGAAGCTCCTACCATTGAAAAAACGGCTGTAGTTCCTGCCCAACCAACCGTAGAAAGCACAAACGAGACGGAAGAAAATACCGAATCGACCAAACGCAAACCTGGACGTCCTCGCAAGACTAAGGCAGAAGGAAAAAAGACAGCAGAAAAAGCTGAGAAAAAAGAAAAAGAAACCGTTGCTGAACCATCAGTAAACAAAGAAGAAGAAACTCCCAAAGCAGTAGTGGCAGAAGAGGAAAAAACGGCTAAAACTGAAGTAACAGAACCTAAAGAAGAGATGCCACTCCCAGTCAATGCCGACAACGACTTCATCCCCATTGAAGATCTCCCGACTGAAAAAATAGAACTGCCTTCCGAACTGATCGGCAAATTCGAAGCAACTCGTGTAGAGCCACCTATACAGGCACCAGCTCCACAAAAACAATCGCAGCAACGTCAACGCATCCGTCGTGACAACAATGCTGAGAACAAGAATAACAACAACAATCAGCAACAGCGCCCTGCCGCTCAACCTCAACAACGAGCCATCCAGCCCTATAATGCAGAGAATGCCCCGCAGCCTCAGCCGGAGCGCAAACAGCCGGAGCGTGAAAAAGCATACGACTTCGACGATATCCTCGGCGGTACTGGCGTATTGGAAATCATGCCCGACGGCTACGGTTTCCTCCGTTCGTCTGACTACAACTACCTCTCTTCACCCGACGACATCTACGTATCGCAGTCGCAAATCAAGCTCTTCGGCTTGAAAACAGGCGACGTAGTAGACGGTGTCATCCGTCCGCCGAAAGAAGGAGAAAAATATTTCCCGCTGGTAAAAGTTTCTAAGATCAATGGCCGCGACCCGGCCTTCATACGTGACCGTGTTCCTTTTGAACACCTAACGCCGCTCTTCCCCGATGAAAAGTTCAAGCTTTGCAAAGGCGGATACAGCGACTCGCTCTCAGTTCGCGTAGTAGATCTCTTCGCCCCCATTGGCAAGGGACAGCGTGCCCTCATCGTAGCACAGCCCAAGACAGGTAAGACCATCCTGATGAAGGACATCGCCAACGCCATCGCAGCCAACCACCCCGAGGTATACATGATTATGCTGCTCATCGACGAGCGTCCTGAGGAAGTGACCGACATGGCCCGCACCGTCAACGCTGAAGTCATCGCCTCAACCTTTGACGAACCGGCCGAACGCCACGTGAAAATTGCCGGCATTGTGCTGGAAAAAGCCAAGCGCATGGTAGAATGCGGCCACGATGTAGTCATCTTCCTCGACTCCATCACCCGTCTGGCCCGCGCCTACAACACCGTTTCGCCCGCATCAGGCAAGGTACTGTCAGGTGGTGTAGATGCCAACGCGCTGCACAAGCCCAAACGCTTCTTCGGTGCCGCCCGTAACATCGAAGGTGGCGGTTCACTCACCATTCTGGCTACGGCCTTGATTGATACAGGCTCCAAGATGGACGAAGTGATCTTCGAGGAATTCAAGGGTACGGGCAACATGGAGCTCCAGCTCGACCGCAACCTGGCCAACAAGCGTATCTTCCCCGCCGTCAATATTGTCGCTTCGAGCACACGCCGCGACGACCTGTTGCAAGACAAGCAGACACTCGACCGCATGTGGATTCTGCGTAAGTACCTGGCCGACATGAATGCCCTCGAAGCCATGGATTTCGTGAAGGACCGTCTGGAAAAGACCAAAGACAACGACGAGTTCCTCATGAGCATGAACAGCTGAGAATAATGAACCCTTTACAATGAACTATTGATAATTGATAATACCTTATGTTCGATAACTTAAGCGAACGGCTCGAACGGTCGTTCAAGATATTGAAAGGTGAAGGCAAAATCACCGAAATCAACGTAGCCGAAACCCTGAAAGACGTACGCAAAGCCCTGCTGGATGCCGACGTCAACTACAAGGTGGCCAAAAACTTTACCGACACCGTCAAGGCAAAAGCCATGGGACAAAACGTGCTCACTGCCGTTAAACCCAGTCAATTGATGGTGAAAATTGTCCACGATGAGCTGACCCAATTGATGGGTGGAGAAACCTCCGAAATCGACTTGAGCGGCAAACCGACAGTCATCCTGATGTCAGGTCTGCAAGGTTCGGGTAAGACAACCTTCTCCGGCAAACTGGCCCGCATGCTCAAGACGAAGAAGAACCGTAAGCCGTTGCTTGTTGCCTGCGACGTCTATCGCCCTGCCGCCATCGAACAGCTGCGGGTATTGGCCGAACAAATCGAAGTACCCATGTACTGCGAATTGGATAGCAAGAACCCTGTGAAGATTGCGCAAAACGCCATTCAGGAAGCCAAGGCCAAAGGTTACGACCTCGTTATCGTCGATACCGCCGGTCGTCTGGCCGTAGACGAGGAGATGATGAACGAAATCGCAGCTATCAAACAGGCCATCAATCCCAACGAAATCCTTTTCGTGGTCGATGCCATGACCGGTCAGGATGCTGTGAACACAGCCAAGGAATTCAATGACCGTCTGGACTTCAACGGCGTAGTACTGACCAAGCTCGACGGTGATACCCGTGGTGGTGCAGCCCTCTCCATCCGTTCGGTGGTGAACAAGCCTATCAAGTTCGTGGGTACCGGCGAGAAGCTCGATGCCATCGACCAGTTCCACCCCAGCCGTATGGCCGACCGTATCTTGGGTATGGGTGATATCGTGTCATTGGTAGAACGTGCCCAGGAACAATACGATGAAGAAGAAGCCAAACGCCTTCAGAAGAAAATTCAGAAAAACCAGTTCGACTTCAATGACTTCATGAGCCAGATCCAGCAAATCAAGAAGATGGGTAATTTGAAGGAACTGGCCTCCATGATACCGGGTGTAGGTAAGGCCATCAAGGACATCGACATCGACGATAATGCCTTCAAGAGTATCGAAGCCATCATCAACTCCATGACGCCGAAAGAGCGCACCAACCCCGAAATCCTGAACGGCTCACGCCGCCAGCGCGTCGCAAAAGGTAGTGGCACAAACATCCAGGAGGTGAACCGTCTACTGAAACAGTTTGACCAGACTCGCAAGATGATGAAGATGGTAACTGGCAGCAAGATGGGCAAAATGATGATGCCGAAGCTGAAGAAATGATAAATACGCTTCATAGCGTTCCACCACTGTAAAAGCACGGAGGTTACAAACTAAAAACAAGAAGCAATTTCTTGTTGGTTTTGTAGCCTCCGTGCCTTTTTGTATCACATCGTTTCTCACGAACCTTGGTTTATTCACCAAAATCCGCTATTTTTGCGATACTTATATATCCATCATTAAAACACAAAAAAATGACCTTAATAGACGGAAAAGCAATTTCAGAACAAGTGAAGCAAGAGATTGCCGCCGAAGTGGCGGAAATCGTGGCCCACGGAGGCAAACGCCCCCATCTGGCCGCTATCCTGGTGGGACACGATGGCGGTAGCGAAACATATGTAGCTGCTAAAGTAAAAGCCTGCGAAGTATGCGGTTTCAAATCAAGTCTCATCCGCTACGAAGCCGACGTGACCGAAGAAGAACTGCTGGCCAAGGTACGCGAACTGAACAACGATCCCGACGTGGACGGCTTCATCGTGCAGCTCCCCCTGCCCAAGCACATCTCCGAACAGAAAGTAATTGAAACTATTGACTACCGTAAGGACGTGGACGGTTTCCACCCCATCAATGTGGGACGTCTCTCCATTGGCCTGCCCTGCTACGTGTCGGCCACGCCAAACGGCATCCTCGAACTGCTGAAGCGCTACAACATCGACACAAAAGGCAAGAAATGTGTCATCCTGGGTCGTAGCAACATCGTGGGTAAACCGATGGCCATGCTGATGATGCAAAAGGCCTATCCGGGTGACGCTACCGTCACCGTATGCCACAGCCGCAGTCGTGACCTGGTGAAGGAATGCCAGGAAGCCGATATCATCATAGCCGCCATGGGCCAGCCCAACTTCGTGAAGGCTGAGATGGTAAAGGAAGGTGCTGTCGTGATTGATGTAGGTACCACCCGCGTATCCGATGCCACTAAAAAATCGGGCTTCAAACTGACGGGCGACGTAAAGTTCGACGAAGTGGCCCCCAAATGCTCATTCATCACCCCCGTGCCAGGCGGCGTAGGTCCCATGACCATCGTGTCGCTGATGAAAAATACTTTGCTGGCAGGCAAAAGAGCCGTTTACAACGACTAAAAACACCTCCCAACTCTGAAAGGCAATGAAGACGTGGGCGCTCCTTACCTTATTCCTTTATAGCGTAACCCTCTCTGCACAGGAGTGGATTACGCTATTATTTGTAGGCGACCTGATGCAGCACCAAGCACAAATTGACGCTGCCCGTACCCCACAAGGAACCTACGACTACTCGTCTTGTTTTTCCCTTGTCAAGCCACAAATACAGGCAGCCGATATCGCCATTGGCAATCTGGAAGTAACGCTAGGCGGGCAACCCTATCAGGGATATCCTGCCTTCAGTGCTCCTGATGAATACCTCTACGCCATCCGCGACGCCGGTTTCGACATCCTACTCACCGCCAACAACCATTGTCTGGATCGCGGGCAGAAAGGACTGGAACGTACACTCCACCAGCTCGACTCCCTTCAGATTCTCTCGGCCGGAACCTACCGCGATTCCACCGACCGCCACCACCGCTATCCACTACTCCTACAAAAGAACGGCTTTCGCATCGCCCTACTTAACTACACCTACGGCACCAACGGCCTGCGCCCCAAAGCCCCCAACCAAGTAAACTACCTGGATCGCCGCCAGATGCTGAAAGACATCCACACCGCCCAAGCCTGGCGCCCCGACGTCCTCATCGCCTGCCTGCACTGGGGCAACGAATACCAGCAGCTGCCTAGCCATGAACAACAGGAGTGGGCCGACTGGTTGTTTGCCCAAGGTGTGGACCACATCATCGGTAGTCATCCGCACGTGGTGCAACCCATGGAAGTGCGCACAGACAGCCTCAGCGGCGACCGTCATCTGCTGGTCTACTCGCTGGGGAACTACCTCTCCAACATGAGCGCTCGCCACACCGACGGCGGTGCCGTCATCAGCCTGACCTTGGAGAAAACTCCTCCGACTGCGGTCACCGTTCCACGCATCCGGTTGGCTTCCTGCAGTTACGACCTTGTATGGACGGGGCGCCCCACGCTGACCGGAAAAAAGAATTTCATTCTCTACCCCGTCACGACTCCGACAGACAGCCTGTCTGCAGCGGCCCGTAACCGTCTGAAAATCTTCACAGAAAGCACCCGCAAGCTGTTCTCCAAATATAACAAAGGAATCGGCGAACAAACAAAATGATGCAGAAAAACAAAAAATATTTCCCGAAAGCTTTGCCAGTTCAAATATAATCCATATCTTTGCACCGCATTTAGGAAATGCACTAACATGGTGGCTGTAGTTCAGTTGGTTAGAGCGTCAGATTGTGGTTCTGAATGTCGTGGGTTCGAGTCCCATCTGCCACCCCAAGGAAATGAATCGCTAAGTTCTTGAAAATAAAGAATTTAGCGTTTTTCTTTATAGGCAGAATCATATATACTCTCCAATATATCTTATATCTATACGTCCATTTTTCGCCATTTGTTTACCGCTTGTTTACCGCTAAACAAAAGGAGTAATATGCTGACAATCAATGCAGAAATCAAGAAAGACGGACAACGGTCTGATGGTACTTACAACGTAAAGTTAAGATTCACGCTTGACAGAAAAATGAGACGATTGGCAACAAGTCTGTTTGTCACAAGTAAGGACTTAACTAAATACCTGAAAATCAAACAAACATCACCTATTAAGCAAGAGGTGGATAGCCTAATTCGCAGTTATCAGGAGAAGTGTGCCAAGCTGCAAATAGACCTTAATCACTATACTATTGATGACGTAATGGATTACTTAGACGGTGAACGTCAGAAGCAGCAGACCATTGACTTTATAAAGTTTAGCCGCGAGTGGATAGCCTCAACCACTATCAAAGGTGCACTCAATTATACTTCTGCCCTTAATGCGTTAATTCGTTTTATTGGCAAAGAAGAATTAGACGTGAACCTGATAACTCTTGATTTCATAGAGAATTTCAAAGCGTTTTTGAATAAAGAACGTGAAGCAAGAACAAAGAAACTGATAGCACAAGGCAAGCGTGTTCCCTCTAACCGTTCTTTGTCTCTCTACTTGGTTAGTATTAAAAAGCTATTTAATGAAGCCAAGAAGAAGTACAACAGAAAAGACAAAAATTTGATTCTGATACCCCACTCACCTTTTGAGGACTTCATCATGCCCAAGCAGGAAGCCACACGTAAGAGAGCCATATCCACAGACATCATAAAGCAGATATGGAAGTTACCTTATAAAGACATGAAGAAAGGCTATAAAGCTACATGTCGCTACAATTTAGCTAAAGATTGCTTCATACTTTCATTTTGTTTAATGGGCATCAATTCAGCAGACCTTTATAATGCCACAGAAATAAAGAATAATACTATCACCTATTATAGAACCAAGACGAAAAATCGCAGATTAGATAATGCAAAAATGGTGGTAGATATTCCTCAAATAGTTCTACCTTTAATAGAGAAATACAAAGACAAGGCAGGCAAGCGGTTATTTAACTTCTATCAATACTATGCCAATGAAAAAAGTTTCAATAGAGCAATCAATATCG